>Ga0208749_1000015_pt1 | contig 41418 bp, 29 predicted proteins | sample Knorr_S15_td_DCM_FD_185601 | JGI IMG/M metagenome (GOLD analysis project Ga0208749, IMG submission 185601) | Marine microbial communities from Southern Atlantic Ocean transect - Knorr_S15_td_DCM_ad_63m_LV_B (SPAdes) (version 2) | ecosystem: Environmental > Aquatic > Marine > Oceanic | place... | reverse complement strand
TTTCTTCTTCTCATCTGATTACCAGTCTCGTGGTCTTCAGGCATAGTAGGCCAAGAGGATCCTAAGATCTCCTTGATCATTTCCTTTGTGTAACCCTTCATAATACCTGTACAACACCTTTAACATCAGGAATCTCTTCCATCAGTTTACGTTCTATGCCTTGCTTTAAAGTCATAGTACTCATAGCACATGTCTCACATGCACCACCTAACTTTACTTTAACATATCCATCTTCTATATCGTAGAGTTGGAGGTATCCACCATCAGCTTCAATATAGGGAATAAGTTCTTCTAAGACTATGAGTACGTTTTCTTCATTGAGTTCCATATTAAAGATTGTCTTCTTGATCAGTCAATAATACGACATCAGAAGTTGGTTTTGCAACACATGTTAAAACAAATCCATCTTCCATCTGATCATCATCTAAAAAGAACTGATCTTCCTGATCTACTGTTCCTTCGATAATCTTCATACAACAAGAAGAACAAGATCCAGCACGACATGAATAGTTATGTTCCAGACCCGCTTCTTCTAATGCATCAAGAATACTGGTATCTTCGTCACACTCAAAGGTATTTGTTTCACCTTCTGGTGTCTTAAGAGTTACGGATGCCATAATGGGAATATACGAGGCAATGTTATTTAGGATACATGAATAACACCCTTCATACCAGCACCAGCATGAGGATCACATTGAAACTCATAGTCTCCTGCTTCTGTGAAAGTAACTGGGAATTGTTCTCCACTCATGAATGCTAGGTCGGGATGAGATAGTTCTTCATGACCTGCAAACATTATATTGTGAGGAGGTAGGTCTCCATTAATAAAGGTGACTGTATCTCCTACTGAGACCGTCACCTCGTTTGGTTCAAAGACTAAGTTGCCTCCTGCACCCATTTGTATCTCAGCAGCATATGCTTGTGCTGCTAATGTCATAGAAAGAAATAATGCCGTTAACATTATAGTCAACCTTGACATCCACCACATGATTTCATGCTTATGTTTTATTATCATTGTTGTCATAATTAAATCTCCTTTAGACAATAATCAATAAAAAGAGGATGTTCCCTTAATGCAGGTACATCCTCTTTACTGTGTTGAATTGCTGCGTATGCGTCTTCTGCATACTCACATATTTCATAATGTTGTTGTAGTAGGTCGTGATAACCGACTGTATAGTGAGACACGATTTATAGCCGTGGGCTCGCATAAATTACAGTATTATTTATACTGAAAACAGGTATTTTTACTTATTAGTGTTTTTGTTTCAAGACTCTGTGTTTATTTGTCTACAAAGTCTGGGCAAAGAAGAGCGCCAACAAGATCCTTTGCATGACGATTATGATCACATAATTTATTCATCCAAATTCTCTCTTCTAATGTAACTTCACCATCAGTTGATATAATGCGACAGCATATATCTATTAATTCATTTCGATAATTAGTACTCAAGGTCATCTAAAAATTGCCTCCTTTGTGCCCATGTAACCCCACTAGTGGAACCTTTACATGGATTTATACATTTTGGGTGATCTACATCATTACACAATAATCCTGCTAGATCATGTGGACATCCCATTTTACCTGAAGTCCAATACAATTGACCATCCAACCATTGTGATTGACATGCTGAACATATCTTATACGAGCTCTTCATAAAAAACAGAATCCTCACTTTCTCCAGACATAATTTGTTTCCATTTACCATCAGGTTGTTTTTGATAAAGTTCTAGACAGATCTCTTGTCCATTATTGGTAGTCCAAAGACGGAACCATCTATCTTTATCTTCATCATAAACAAATCCTTTTGATATTAATGATTGGATAAATTCATCTTCTTTCATAATTTTATCATAATCAGCAGCACTGTCAATGATGGATTGTTTAAGATCCTCTAGATCCCACTCCATTAATTGGCATATGCAACAGCTGTTGCCCATACATTAGAACCAGCAGTAGCTGCTTCAAGTGCTGCACCAGGCTCCTTCTCTATTATAATCCCTTCCCCAGCAGGAACGTAAATGATTGCTGGTGTAGCATTTGCTACGGTAACTTTAGCAGCATCACTATGAGTATTAACAACCCATACTAACTTATCTCCAGCAAAAGCACCAGCTCCAGCTTTAATATCGACTGCTGATCCATATGGTTTTAATACCATGACTCTTAACTCCGTTTAATTCTATTTATCTGACATCTTTTGTTTAAGCATCTTCTGAAGTTCTGCTGTAGAACCAAAGAATACTGAATTATTTACTGTAGAAGGTCCTTTCTGAACTTTCTCTGCTTCTATATCTTTTAATTTCTTCTGTGTATCTAATAATTTATCAGTTATATCAGCCACGTTCTTAATCAAGTTACCAGCGACTTCATACGCTCTTGGGTGATCTGTACTCTGTGCAACTTCTAACGCACCCTGAATCGCTTCCTGACCAGTTTCAACCAATCTGTATAATTGAGATCTACTATACTGATAATCATCAGTTACATCTGTCTCTCCTTTAGGAGTTACATCGGTAATTTGATTCTTTCTTGGAAGACAACCACCTTCAGGTGTTTCAGTCACCTCAACATTGAATGTTTTATTCAATTTATCAAATGTATCACTCATTAGTAATTAGTCCAACTTTCATTAAATCCAAAGTCATCACCAGCATCAATAAATGCATCATCTAGTGTGTTAATGACAGAGAACTTCTGATCATTACCTGTTGGTTGTGATGTGATGTCAATTGCATATCCTTGTCTAGCATAAGACTTAGATTTAGCAACTCTAAAGTTATCATTGTCAATCTTAATTATAAAGTAATTACTCTTATCTGTTAATCCACCAACAGGTGTACCAGATGGATCTGAGTTGTATGTAACCTTATCCTGAGTAACAAACCCATGACCTGCTAATGTAATAGTGTTACTGGAAACATTGAATTGTGTAGGTGGTATTGAAGTACCATCTCTATTCTGATCAGTCTTAGCAGCTGGTGTTGCACTGTATCTAACGTGTCTTGATCCAGTGGTCATTGCAGCACTAATATCAACATTAACCTTCTTAATCATCTCAGCAGTAGATACAGGTCCGTATAGATATGTCTTTGCTGTAAAATTAAGAGTATGAATCAAGGTTCTTCTTGTACTCATATCTGCTTCATAGTCATCATATATTCCAACATTATTTAAAATTATAGGTATATCTTTTTTCTCTCCAATTGATGTTATAAGATTAATAGTAATATTAAACATCGGTTGAAAATAAGGTAGAATCTGTTCTAATATCTGTACAGAGTCTTCGTTATTTTTACTTAGAATGTTTAATTCAAATTCACAGTTATATGGTACAGGACTGTATGTAGAGTAACTCTTTTCTGTATCTGTAGATTTCTGTGATCTTTGTATTTGTATAGGTCCTAATTTTCTAGATGGATCATAATTAATACCTTTCATTTCAAATGAAATTCTGGGTAATGTGATTTGTGTCTCAGCACGACCATCTAGTGAAGGTTCTGCTTCTATCCTTGCAAGAAACTTCTCTCTTGGGCCATAGTTCAAAGGAACTTTAATTGTTTGTACGACACTCCCAGCACTATCAGTTCTTTGTAATTCTACATTATTAAATATAGTTCCAAAACCAATAATAGTTTTTCTAAGAATTTCGTGATAAAAATGTTTTCCTAACATTAGAATACTCCAGAATTACCAACTTCACCAAATGGATTACCTTCTGACCAATCAAGAAGTGAATCCCCTTCGGTTTCAAAAAATGCATTTTCAGATGAAGATGCGTTTTCAATTTCTATACTACTAAAACTATCTATCACAGTTTCAGCTTGCGATTCTGCACCAACTAAGGTATCATCATCGGAGAACTTACCTACTATATCTATAAGTTCTAATTCTTTATTAGTTACATCCCATCTCGCAACCTTACCTTTTGCTTCATTTGGAGAAGGAGCAATTATAATTCTAGGTGTTGCTACATACCCTGCACCAGCAGTAGTTAAGTTTATAGCACTAATAGTTCCATTAGTTACTGTAGCTGTAGCAAGTGCTTGAGTTTTAGTTGGATCAGCAATAGTCACTGTAGGTGGTGACGTATAACCATTTCCAGCATTTGTAACTGAAATACTTGCAACAGCCCCAGCTGATAAATTTGCAGTTCCAGTTGCTTGTGTTCCACCAGATATATCTGGGGCGGAAAATGTAACTGTAGGTGCTGATGTATATGCACTACCTCCAGCAGTCATTGCAACTGAACCAACCTTATTAGATGCACCTGTTATTGTACATACTGCTTGAGTTCCTTGGAATCCTGTTGGTATAATATTGATTGTATCTCCTATAGCATATCCAGTTCCAGCAGTGTGGATAGTTACAGTTTGAATCACACCATTACTTGCAGTAGCATTTACTTTTAGTCCTATTCCACTACCACTAGTTGAGGTAGGAATATTACTAATACTATCTGGATAGGTTTCTCCAGCAGATGTTATGGTTAAGGCTGTAACAATACCATTTGTTGTAGTTGTAGTCCCTGTTGCAGTTTGAGCATCAGGTTTTCCTATAGTAACTAAAGGTGCTGTTGTATATCCAATACCAGCTTTACGAATATTCCATGTATTTATTAAATTCCATGTAGCATTTGGTGTAGATGACGTTACATCTGCTGTGGACTTAGTACCATATACCAATTCACCAAATTTAAAATTACCTCCAGCAGAAAGAATAGCTTCAGCTGCAGCACCAGTTCCAGTACCAGTAATGGTTACTGTAGGAGCAGTTGTTGTATATCCACTGCCAGGATTAGATATAGCAATAGAAGAAACAGCTGTATTTGTTATTGTAGGAACTATATTTGTAGGAGGAACAGCACCAGCTAGAGTATTGAAGTTTACTGTTGTATTTGATCCATATCCAGTACCAGCTTGAGTAACATTAATATACTTAATTCCACTAGTAACTTTATGGACAATAGAGTATGCTGTCTCTGCAGCAATCTTATCTATTTCATCTAAACCAGTTTCTAGTCTCTCATCAGAGAACTCCATGAGTTCAGTAACAAGTGTAAATGTAGGTACATCTCCAAGAGGTCTTAGAGGTGTTTCATTCTCTACAAATTTAATTTGAAATAACTGTTTTGTTAATGGGAAGTATATTGCATCTCCTTCATTTGGTCTTTCAGCAGAAACAAGATTATTTGATTTTGCTTGTATAAGATCTTCCCATCTACGTCTTGATACAATAAATGTTGCTTCTTCTGAAATCCTTACACCAAACTTTGTTAATAATGTTCCATCACCTTCAAATCCATCATAGTTGGTGAGGTACATTTCTATCATATAATTCTCATCAAATTTAGCAAGAGTATCCTCTCTAAACAACCTATCAGTTGTTACCATTTCTCTAGGTAAGTAATATACATCTAGACCATAGATCTGCATGGATTCAATAATTAAATCCTCATACAGTCTTTGTTCAGACTTAGTACCTATAGTAAAATATACATTCTTAGCCATATCATCCCACGAAATCTAATGGTGGTGTTTCATATGTTGATAACATCTGTTCTTCTAGAGTAGTTAATTCTTGAATAGCATCATCATATATCTGTCTACCATTAAATTCGACTCCACCAGGCATTTTAATACCAGTAAATTTAATTAAATTCTGACCCCACTGTTTCTTTATCTTAGCAGTGGCATATTTCTTTACAAATCTTTCGTTATAAACCTTAGTGAATGTTGTAGGATCAACTGCCCTATAACAATCAATTACAATATAATCGTTTGCTTGTGCTAAATCCCAATCAATGTCAATATAAAGTCTATTAGTTACTTTATTAAATCTAATATCCTTATTACCTTCTATCAAGAAATTCAATGTTTCTAGATATTGTAATGTGATCTCCATATTAAGGATATCATATGCATAAAAATTATAGAAATCGTTCAAAAAGAACTGATATCTAAAACCAAACATATTATTAACCATAGTGTTAGAGACTTTTTTAATTCCCTCTACACCAAGAATATGATCTGGTACTGTTAAATATCCCCGTCCCTGTTCAAAATTGAGGGTACGAGAAGTACCAGAAGCACCATCATTAGTATCTGTAGCAGTAATAGTTTCATTTCTACCTGCATTGGCACTACCACCACCCCCATTAGTAATATCATTTTCAGTGAGTTTGTACTTTAAGTACATCCTCTCAACTCCATCATAAACCCGCTCTTGAAAAATTTGTATAGTGTCGTCAATCAAATCATCAACTTGATCTTCATCGACATTAATCTCCACGACAGGTTTTCCAAGCTGTCTTAGACAATATTCTTTAAGAGTGGCTTTACTATTTGGACTTGCCATCGGGTTCTAAAATCTCGGCGGACTGTTTTTCATCATCTTGATATTTTTTCAATTGTTGAGTCAAACTAATAATCTTTGACTCAAACAACATATTTTCTCTTACCAATTGACTTACTTTTTCACTCATAACTTGCATGAGTGCATTTGCTTCATCAGGGGTCATAATTACCTCACTTTATAATTTAATAAGTGCCTCCATCTACAGTTGTAGTCCATGTAGGAACACCAGCAGATGTGGCGGTTAAAATCTGGTATGATGTGTCAACATCAGCAGTACCAGCAGCAACTGTTCTAGTTATCTTAAGATCAGAGTTGAAATAGGCAACACCTTTGTTTACACCATCATCAAGTTTAACAGTTTTGAACCAACCTTCTCCTCTAGTTCCACTAAAGAGATTAGAATTATTTGTACCATCCTTGATGAATACAAAAGCATCATTGTCATCATCGTATCCAAAGAAACCAACTTTAGAAGAGTTAGATTTTAGATACTTAAACTGAATACCACGGTCTAGATTGTCGTCAACTGCTTGACTGATTGTAAGTTGTGTATCTACTGCAATACTAGAAGTTGTGTTGTTACTTACAGTAAATGTAGTTGTCTTAAAGACCTTTGTACTTACTTTAGTAATACCAACTTTTTGAGCAGCAGTAGGAGTTCCAGTTCCGACACTAGTTAGGCTTCCACCATCATAGAAATTATCGGATCCTAAAGAGACATTTGCGATTAAGTTAATCTTAACTGCATTAGCAGCTTGAGAAACATAAGTACCAATCTTTGAGAAACTAGTACCATCCCAGAACCAAATATCATCACCAGCTGATGGTGCGGTTCCAAATTGTCCATCACTTGAAGCACCAGCATTAGTATTCCACTCAACCTCTACGTTAGATACAGTAGTTGATGTAGCAATTCCAGTACCAGTAATTGTTGCACCCTCAACAACAGATGAAGGATTATCAACTATAACTTGGTTTTGTCCACTTGCTGCAGTTTGAACAACACTCTTAGAACTTACAGTATCACCAACCGTAAAGATAGGATCATTAACTGACAATTCAGAAGAGTTAACAGTTGTTGTAGTACCAGCAACTTGAAGATTACCACGAATGATAACATCACCACCAGCATCTCCAGCATCAGGGAATGGGTCGATAACAAGTTCTGTTGCAGAGTTACTATCTGTGGAAATTGTATTTCCTTTAATTCTTATATCACCAAGGTCTAATGTAGTTGCATTAGTACCCATATTAATAGCAGTTGCAGCACCAAAAGCATTGACTGTTGTTGCTGTAGCATTCCAAAGATTTTGAGTCGCCTCAGTACCAACTACGGTTGGGTTCCTAAGTGTAGCAGTACCAGTCGTATGACCCATATTCAGAGCAGCTGCAGCACCAAAAGCATTAACTGTTGTTGCAGAGCCATTAAAAACATTCTGTGTTGTCTGACTACCCGTTACTGTTGGGCTATTGATTGTAGTAGTACCAGTTGTAGCACCGATATCAATTGTAGTAGCAGTACCAAATGCATTTACTGAAGTTGCATTTGTTTCTAATAAATTAAATGTTGTTGCATTAGTTGTAAGATCTCCACCGTCAATATTCAGATCGTTATCTATATCAACATTAGCACTACCAAATGTAATTAATTCGGAATTATCAGTAGTATCAATTGCAACATACTGATTACTACCTTCTTTAATTACAAAAGCATCAGTAGTGTTATCAGTCATATCAAAACTTGGAGTACCAGGCCCAATAATGACATTATCAAATTCAACTGTGCAATTAAATTTCCAGTTTGCACCAGTTACTTGAACTTTGTCTGTACTATTTTCATCATATTCAATCTTAGCATCAGAATTTGTCGCAGTCCCATCAGCACCAGCACCAAATGCTAAGAAAGTATCATCAGGTATTCTTACTTCACCAGATCCATTTGGATCAAAAATTACATCCCCATTATTGTCGCTAGATGATATAGTATTATCATTAAGGGTTAAATTATCAACATTAAATACATCAATTTTACCAGACTGGTCAACAATTACAGCAGAGTTATTAGTTAAAGTACCATGACCATGATCCAACATGTCAGTGAAATACTTACCACCCAATACATCTATATTTGCAGCATGTCCAGAAGAGTCTTCAGTACCTTGACCTATGAAGAGTTTACCACCAGAAGCAACGTTTGATGCACCGTTATTTGTGGTTTGATAGTCTGTATAAGTACCAGCACCATAACTGTGTGCAAATTCACCGTTTCTTAGATTACTCGGAGTTGCGGTTGGTGTTGTACTCGACCTTTTAACTTTAATGAAAGTTGCCATTGTTTGTTCCTATGTGAAAGATTTAATAGAAGCCTGCGTTGATGGTCAAACCTGAGTTTTCTAAAATATTTCTAGCTACCCATGTTTGAGTTGTAACATCATATTGGAGAACGGCACCATCAGCTGCAGAAGTTAAATTTACGTCAGTCAAGGAAGCGAGCCTTCCACTTGCGCCAGCCGAAGCGGCAACAGTAATGACTTGGGGTGTGTTCCGAACAGTAACTTTAGTGTTCATGTGACGCCAGGGTTGATTGTGACAATTCCTTCTATAACTCTTGTTTTTGTACCACCAGCTGACGTAACAATAACGTCATATAGATATCTGCCAGGATCCATTGCTGTTGTCACAGAGTCTAGAAGTGTTAGAACGACTGTTCCAGTTGAGGTAGAACTTACAGTTGCAGTAAAACTAGTTGAAGTTGAACTATAATACGATTTTTTAATCTTAGCAGCTACAGAATAGCCAGTTAGATTCCAAGCCGCATTATTATCATCATATATACCGACTTCGACAGTAAAGTCAGCACCCTGATCAACATATAGATTATGAACTGCTGCCATTAGGATCTACCACTTATACTATATTTATAGGAGATTAGTTTCTCAAGACTATTTATGCCATAATATGCCGTAAAAGAAGATCCTTAATAGTATCGATCTCTTTCTTGGTTTCGTTAATTGTTTTTTCTAAATCATCCAGTCTATTATCATTATCTATTCTCTTCTTATAGCTTTTCATATACTGTTCGTAACTATAAGTATTTCTATTAATTATAGCACCAGACTTAGTATCTCTACTAAGATCTGGATGCCCTTCAACTTCTGGATTTTCCATAATTATACTGCAAGAGCAACTCCTCTAAAGTTTCTTACTTTAGGAGCATTAGATTGGTCATTACCAATCATAACTACCTTAATAGAATATTCTTTAAAATCAGGTAAACTAGTGATCTCATATTCAAATGCTCTATATGTTTCTTTATCTGGTGATGATGGATAATTTGTAGAAGGAATTTCAATGTAATCTAATAAATTGAAATCATCTGACTCATCATCTCTCTTAACCTTGGCAAACACCTTAATATCAACTCCCTGTCTTCTTATGGCATCAAAGAAAACTTTAATGGAAGTAGATGAATTATCCAATGTCACTTTCTTAGTAATATAAACAGAATCATGTAATGATCCCTCAGAATTAAGTTCACTTGAAATATCTATAGTTCCATCTGTTTTATTAACTCTATTAATACGATTCATAGCAGTAACAACAGATGATCCAGATAGATTAAACATCGGACTTAAGTTATCAACTGTACTCTTCATATCAGCATAGAATTTAAATGAATCAGTAGAACCAAAATATTGTGTTTGATTTTCTGGAGAAAGAATAACACTAGAAGCATCCAATTCATTTACTTCTAAATTAGCAAGAGTAGTTTGAGGTAAGGATGAGAAAGTTCCTGTATTCTTAGCACTAACTGAAGCACCAGCAATTGTATCTAATCTTGCAGAAAATTCTGTACCAGAGAATACTATCTCATTTAATCTTGGTGTAATACTTTCAAATTGTAGATTTCTACTTGCTTTTATGTCTTTAGCACCTAATTGAGTAGTCTCATTAGCTTTTGAAGTAACAGAAATCTTATACCTATCCATATCAGTCACATCATTTAATTGATGTACTTTGTTAATTTCTGTCAAAGGAATACCATTAATACTATAGTATTCAACTACAGAATTTGTAGCATGAGAAACAATAATACTATTACCTATTCCTCTACCACCAATAGGAACTGTTATTGTACTTCCACTAACTGCTTTATAAGCAATTATCTCATCGTTAACCTTAATATAACCCCAGTTATCTTGACCAACATTTGTATTATTAAACTTGGTAGGTGTATAAGTTCCATCAGCCAAAGTAACAGTTGTATCAACTATAAATTGTGAATTACCTAAAGAAGTAACCAATTTAGTATTTGGCACATTTGATTTTACACCAGAGATGCTAACATAATTTTGTTTTGTGTGCATACAATGGTTTGGATGTAAAATAGTAAGATCAGCTGAATTAGTCGTAAAGAATAAAGGATCTGTTGGAAGTGATACTCTAGGTACTGTACTATTTGTCAACTGTGCTGTTAATTTACTACCAGTTGTAAATTTAGCTCTATTAATATTAAATTTAATATCTTCCATTTGGTCTGGAGTCCAACTACTCATGTTCTGAGATTTGTACAATGACCCTGCATATGGTTGTTTATCAATTAATTGATCAGTAGTTACATCAACCTGATTTAATCTAGAAACCCAAACTTTATAATTTAAAGATCTGGATCTAAGAATAAATGCATACTCTTGACCATTTGCTACATATACTGGAGAATCAAAATAGAATCTTGTTGGATCATCAGCTTTTAAAGCAGAAGTAGATACCTTTGAAGCTTCAAGTGTTTTTACACTATAAGGAAGAATAGTTTGTGTAGGTGATCCGTTTTCTACAGTACGAATATCAATAGTTACAGGTATCTTAGTATCTTTAGATTGGAAGAATACATCAATAGATGTAATAAACATTCCACCTTCAATAGCATCAACAAAGAATGATTGTGCTAATGGGTCGCAGTTATTAGGTGGAGGTGGAGGAGGATCAGGTATAAATCTTTGTCTTGTTTCCTCAATAGGTGTTACAGTAATTTGAGGAATCTGCATATCTATACTTAAACTTGTTAGTTCAAATAGAGTTCCTTCTGAGTCATAATTAGCAACTGCATTAGTATCAGATATACCTTCTACAGTTGTAGAAGTTTCTTGGTCTGTTAATACTAATCTTGAATTACCAGTTTCTATTTTTTCTGGTGGAACTATAATAAAGAAATCTACAGTTCCCTCGTCATTAGTTGAAATTCTAGGATTTGTTAAACTAACCTCTGCGACAGCACCAGTAGTAAGTCCTGTTATCTTAACTTTATCTGAAGGACTTGATGGATTTAATAAAGTACCATCTAAAGTAGTAACATTATCAATTGCAAGTACAGTAGATGCACCAGTATAATTAGCAGTTATAGAAGCATCATACTTAGATGCAGCAACTACTTCTGCAATGATTTGATTTGTGCCAGGATCAGATTGTGCTTCAATCCTTACCTGTTCACCAACAACAAAAGAAGTACTATTTACAGTTCTAGTAATATTCCTAAAGAGTTTAGGATATATGCCATCATTAGTATCTTCACCATCAATAAAGAAATATAGATTTGTATTTGGTTTCATTCTTGATGACTTTGCATCTATAACAATAGATCTAGCAAACTCAATATTCTGAATTCCATCTATTCTATCACCAACTTCAATATTCTGTGTGACAGTACTGAAACTATTTCTTACACCAGTTCTTTTATCGGTAAACTCCGTACCACCACTAACTCTTTCACTACCAGTATTAGCCCAATCACCCCATTTATTTCCATCAGCACCACTCCTATCATAAAGGAATTTAATGGGTCCTGTAAGGTCTATTTGAGGTACATTTTCTGGAGCAGTTCTCTTGGTGTCAAACCAGACATCTCTTTCTGGTGATATTTTAAAATCTCCAATCCATGTAAATACATTGAACGGATTTAAATTAACTACTTTACTAGCATATGGATTAGAAGCAAATTGATCTTCTGTATATGGAAGAGATAAGAAATCACCAGTTTTTTGTAACCCACCAATTTTTGTTGGTACTAATGGATTAAGTTCATCAGCATTAGTTATTTCAACATCTGTTGTTTCCGACCATTTAAATCCAATATTATTTAAATATGGATATGGTCTCATTAGTCCCTGAGTAGTATCAATGGACATATTATAATCTGAATTATTGCTGTCAGTAAAATTAAGAGACTTAAAGTTATCTACAAGAAATCCATTTTTAAATCTATTATTTCCACTACCATCAAGGATCGTCATATTATTAGTATCAGTCTCAAGTAGACTTAAAGTTGTATAGTATTCAATACTATCAACTCTCGATTCCAAAGAACCGATATCTTTCATGGTATATCTTCTATTATTCTCTTTCTCTAATGAAATCTGAGAAACATCTTTAAGATAAGCTGGTATAGAAATTGTATTAATCAATAAAGAATCTGCAACTGATTCAGGTATTACTGGATTTACAGAAGGAGCTCCTTGTGATATTACAAACTTACCATCCTTACTGAGATATAATCTATCAATTCTTGGAGTATAATAAACAAAATCATATGTAGCAAATTCAGTAGGATATGGAATTATAGGAGAACTTTTAGATTGTTCGTAAATATCAAATGCTGATTTTGCATTACTAGAAACATATGGTGATGATACTGTACCAGAACCAGAAGCGGATGTTGATGTATAAGTACCTCTAAAGTCTAATACATTAGTATATGATGTTCCATTATAAGAATTAGGAATATCAACATATTCTACATCTCCATCATTAGCAGTATTAAAGGAACTTGTAGTATAAAAATCATTTGTTGTATTTTGATGTTCAAAATAATCAAATACAATAGTAATTTTTTCTGATGGTGTTGCCCTATTTGATAGTCTAGTTAACTTAGAAATTCTATAACTATCCTCTGTGTCATTTTTAATCAGAGCAAAATTATCCGTAACATCAATATAACTACCATGTATTACTTCAGTTAAATATCTTCCAACTAAAATAGGATTATTAACAACAGTAAATTGTGTAATTAAATTTGTTCCAGCAGCAAATTTTTGTGTTTGTAAATACTTCAAATGAAGATTAACACCATTCTTGAAAATAATTTTTGCTCTTAAAGAACCACTCTGAATAATATCTCCAGTCTTTAGATCTGCTGCATCATTAACAGTACAGCGATCAAACATTTGTTCATTAGTTACACCACTTACAGCTGCTTGGTGAATAGCATGTATTTTATAAACATCTGGGAATTTTAAATTAATCTCTTTATCTACAAATCTATTACCATAAACTGTATCACTAGATGTTTTATTCTTAGTTACCGATAAATATTGGAATGTTTTATTATTCTTTGTTCTGACAGAAACATTGTCAACTCTTAATTTATACCAAACAGTTAGATTAGTTCCAGAAGCTGGAGATCCACTTATTGATGATAATACTAAAGTATTTCCAGTAACAGTTGCAGTTGCAGTATGATCACCAGCACTTGAAGTAATATAATATCCTGTACCTAAAGGAGTAAAGTTATTTGGAGCAGTTATTGAGACTGAGTTATTATTATCAACACCAACAGTTATTTTTGCTAGTTTCGTATAAGAATAATCACTAATTGATTTTACAGGTAAATCTGATAATTCAGTAAACCAATTTTTACCACTAGTTTTAAGACCTGCATTAGCAGTCAAAGTAGCAGTATATCCAAGACCATTAATTATATTAGCAACATTATCAATATTTTTATCAGTAACAGATGCAGCTCCAGTAGATACTGTAAATGTATTAGAATCTCTACTATTACTTACAACATCTCCATTAGTAAACTTACCTACAACTTGACGTAATTTAATTGTTGTACTACCACTAGAAAGACTATCAGATACAACTACACCTCTAGATCCTCTAGAAGAAAATACAAAATCACCAGATTCTAATGCAGTGGCATCACCTGATACAACAATATCGGTAAATGTAGTAACATCTTCTACATATAGTCTAGAACCACTGCCCTCAGGAATCAATCCTACAGCACGTGCATTACCAATAACGACATTACTACTATCTCTTAAAGATAAGGTTTCGCCAGGATTAACACTTTGAACAGAAGATGCTACTGTAAAATAGGATCCAAAACTTGTACTTGCACTCTTATTATTTGATGAAGATTGTACTCTTGTTTTTTCAGCAAGTACATATTTCTTAGCGACATTATTAATTTCAAATCCTCTAACATATGCTTTTCCAGGCGATACCTCTAAAGCATAATAATTATTACCATTAATAGAATTTTCAGGATCAGTTTCGAGTGGTTCTCTTGCTAAAATGGTTCTACCATCTGCAATAACTTCATTAGGATTATAGATACCACCATTTTCACCATTATCAAGAGCTTCTCTTACTTTTACACCAAAATCTTTTACTGTGTAATCACCAGACTCATCATATGTTCTTCTAGCAAGATTTTTCTCTAATTCATTATATACACTAGTCTCTACAATTTTATTTAACTTACCATTATTTAATCTTAGTAATTCAATGAAATTACCATTATCAGAGAAACTAGTTAATTCTTTTGATAGTTTTACACTGATCTTTAATCTATCAGCGCCTGGTGCAGCAAAGTTGGAATATCCATTTGCATTATCAAATAATGTACTATCTTCATCACTAGTTACTTTTTCTTCCGTTACTGTTAAACCAATCTTATATGTTGGTTTATTTGAATATTGATCGAGAATTATACTCTCATCTGATACTTCTACAAAGAATCCACGAATATAATAAATTCCATTAGTAATATATGCTATACTTCCAGTATATGCAGATGCATTTGAAAGATATGTTTGAGCAACACTAAGATTAGTCGTTGTATCAATTAAAGTTTCATTATTAGCAAATTTGGATGACTGAACACCAGATGTACTAGTACCACCCTTAGTGTACTTTACATATAATGTAATAGCATTCTTTGTACTTGTAGCAACTGATATAGTATTAACAATCTCTGCCTCTACTCCAGTAGTTGAACCTTTAATAGTTTTACCAACTAAAGTACTTCTAGTCGCTTCTACTTCTAAACCACCAATTAAATTCTGAACTAAAACAGCGTCATATTGCAGATCATATCCAATCTGGCCAGGTATAACTACAGAACCATCCTTAAATGTATGATTTCCAAATTTTTCAATTTGATTCTGTAACTGAGTTTGCAGTTGAGTAAGTTCTCTAGCCTGCACTGGGTAGCCAGGTTTGAATAGAATCTTTTGATAGTTTTTAGTACTATCAAAATCATCAAAGTATGGCGCCAGTTTTAGATTGGTCTTTTGCATTGCCGAACGACTTCTTTTTTAGTATTTATTAGTATAATCAGAACTCAATAACGAGCTTAATATCTTCGATCTGGTCATCAGATCTAATGATAGTCTTTCTGTTCTCAATGTACAGAATAGATCCACTAAATTTTTTGACCTCTGAAGCAGAATAACCAGTAGTAAATGCTCTACCAGCAACAGTTGTAGTACCACTAGCAGCTGTATCAGGAGTTAATGCAGTACCAGATTGTGCTCCAGTAATTGCATTTGAACCACTAAATTCTGTTAGTTTGTACTTATTATTACCAGTTTGATCTACAGCAGTATATTCATTTTGGAAATATCTAAGAATTTTATTAACAGAATCCCAATGAATTACCTTACCTTTTGCTCCAGTAGTTGTTTGAGTTATTACTTCACCAATAGTGTAGTTAACAGAAGATGCTGCAGGGAATTTAATCGCTTTACATACAGCAGCAGTACTTGATGTTAAATCAGAGTTGCCTGGAGTCTGTGGGTCTGAAACTAGACCAAATCTTCTAAACTGCATATCTGTAGGTACGTCACCAGCACCATCTAGAAATTCTACAGCCTTATTAACCATCACTCTATAACCACCAAGTTCTCTCACAACATTAGAACCGTGTCCGTCAGGTGGTGAGATGATAGCATCAATACTAGGTGAACCAGCAGAAAGGTCTGTTGGAGAAACAGATCTTGCTTGTGCAGCAGCTAATGTTGAATAACACTCTGCAAGATTAATTTTACCGTAAGTATATCCTACACCAACTACAGCAAGTGAAACCGTACTTGGATCAATTTGACCAGCAATAGGAGCAGTATTAGATACAGTAAAAGTAACTACTGCAAGTGTACTACCATCACCTATAACAGGAGCGAAATAAGTACCTGCTGTCAAACCAGTTCCAACATTTCTTACTAATGCTTGGTCAACAGCACCAGAAGCAGCAGCACTAACAACATTAGAATCTGTTTTAACTGGCATAAAATCACTAGAAACGAATTTAACAAAATCGTTAATACCTAGTGTATACATATACTTCCATCTATAAGTATCTGAAGTTGTAAAGATAGAAGTTGATGTTCCTGTTGGTTCTACAGTAGAAACAACTCCATTTGGATTAGCAGGAGTTTCACCATTATAGATACACTTATAAACATCATAATTACTATTCATCACATAGAATTGTGAATCATAGAGTTTGTTTGCTCCAGTGGCAGACTGATAACCCGTTGAATAGTTATGTTTGTACATATCATAACGAGTATTAGTCTTCCAAGTTCTTTTTCTAATAACTTGGTTAACATCACTACGAGTAATTCTCTTCATAGCGATCATATCATCATATATCTCACTCAACTCATCAAATGAATCTGTTGGTGAAGGTATAGTATCAATATCATTAAAACCTAATCCTGAATATCTTTCAGCATTCCAAGTTTGTGAACGACCTATAAAAATATAAACTTTACTCCTGTCTCTCAATGCCTCTGTGGAAGAGTCGGAAAGAGGATTACCAGAAGAATCTAGAGGTTCCTCAAGAGCCTCCATAAACTGCTCCGCAGCAAATACTCTGAAATTGTCAGAAACTAGTGATGGCATTTTCTCTTACGATTTTTTTATGTTTAATGTTATTTATACTCTATTTACGAGTCGAAGTAGACTTTATCATTTTGAGCACCAGTTGCAGCAGTACTACCTGCTACTCCTCTAGTCACACCCTTCAAGTTGGTAGTAGTGTGATTGGTATATTCTATAACTTCCTTATTTATGAAAGCCCTATAGGAATCATACCCAATACCCTCATTAACAACTGTCACACTAGTAAATGCACCAGAACTATTTAAAACAGGTTCTAATACAGCACCAGATCCACCACCATTAGTTACAGCCAATGTAATATCGGTGGAATCATAACCACTACCAGCAGTTTCAACAACTACTTTAGTAATTTTTCCATCAACAACAAATGGTTGAAGGACGGCACTAGAACCACTGCCTGAAGTTATAGTAATAGAAATATTACTTTCAGAAGCCATTCCTGTACCTGTAACTGGTATAGTTTCAACAGATGTGTTAATACCAGCTGATAATTTAGTACCAAATGTAACATCACTGGAAGTTAACTGTTGATCTCTTACCACATATGTTTCATAAGTTGGAACTAATGTTGTATTATCAAGGTTATGTCCGACATAATCTATAACAGTATCACCAACTGATACAAATGTTTTCTCCTCAACAGAGATACCATTTGTAGATGATCTGACAAATTTATGTGTAGAATCACCATTCATACTAATACAGTTGTTAGCAGAAGCTTGTCCTGTCTGGAATGTATGAGTAGAGTTTGGTGTATACTTAACCGCACCACTTGTTGCAGAAACAAATCTATGTTGGTATTGGTTACTGGTGTTAGAATCAAATCCAACATTGATAGTAATCTCACCATTTTGTCTCTCTAAAGCATCAACAGCTGCACCTACAAATGTATGAGTACCAGTATATGTTGATGATCCAACAGTTATATTAAATGTACTAGTACCACTAGAATGTGTTTTACTAGAAATCTTCATCCATCTACCACTTGGATAATCAAATGATGGACGAGGATATGAATGTTGGGTAGCATTTCCATCTAAACCACATGTAAATACAAGAGCATTATCTTTAATTAACACATAATCATCATTTGCAAATTTATCACTAGGATCTGAAACACTTATGGTCACTAGACCATTTGCAGCATCATAAGATGCTGATGTTACTGTGTGTTCAGTAGATCCAACGTCTGTTATTGCAATTGATTTTTCACCTGCAACTGGGTCTGTGCCAGGGCGAGGATATGTAGTGGTAGATATATAACCATCTTTAGCACATTGGAATGATAATGATTGATTAACTAGGACTACATTTGTATCTTTACGCAATCCATGTTGTCCTATAACCAATACCATATCACCAGTTGCTTGATTATATTGAGCATTAGTAGGTGTAAACGTAGTATTAGTACCAGAAGCACCCACATCTACAGTAATTGTATTACCAGATTTTGCAGTAATTGGAAGAGATCTTCCAGATGCTTTGTCTATGCCTGGTCTAGGGTAAGATTTAACACTATCATTACCATCCATAGCACACTTAAATTTAAGTGAATTATCAGCAATTATAATACTCTTTCCAACTTTTAATTCATCAAAGTTAGAACCAACATCTAATGTTAGTAATCCAGTTACAGGATCATAATTAACTGCTGTTGGTGTGTATTGAGTATTTGCAAGTACCTTACCAACATTAACTGTAAGTGTATTCATATCAACTACAGTCGATGTTAACCATTGTTCAGAAGCAAAGTCTTTCTTCTCGGTTAAACAATCTGCTGCAGCAGAAACAAATCTGTGTGTATAACCACCACCAGAGACTATACAATTGTCAGACGCTTCAACAAACGTATGAACACTAGTATTAGTAGATGGAATCTTAGAAAGAACATTTACACTGATTGTATCAGATGTTATTGCTGTTACGGTAAGTGCAGTTTCATATGCTTGATCAACTTTCTTAGCAATACCATTAATATCTGCCCCTGCGAAAACATGAGTAGTAACATTTGTGGAAGGTATAGAATCAAGAACCTGAACATCAAATGTATTAGTTGTTATATTATCAACCTTTAACCATGTATCATATACTGGATCGGAAGTTCTAGGATAAGCTTTTGGTTGATTAGTACCATCAGTTGCACATCTAAATTGTATAGAACCAACCATAAATTTGATAAATTCACCTTTAATAAATCCATGATTGTTAATAGTAACAGTCATGATACCAGTAGTAGGTTCATAAATTGCATTTGATGCTGTATGATAAGTAACACTATCCCTTGGATATGATTTTTGTGTTAGATTTCCATCCTGTGTACAAGTAAATGTTAATGATTCTTTGTTTATCTTAATGGGATCTCCAAGTTTAATATTATGAGAACCAATATTCATCGTCATGATACCTGTAGCAGGTTCATATTCAACAGCTGTTGGTGTATGATATCCTAAAGGAGCAGAACCAACATTAACAGAGAATGATGATGTTCCAATATTACTTACAGGCAACCATTTATCTCTAAATGGATCTGTAGATCTTGGATAAGTATGTGTAGTCTGATAACTATCTAACAAACATTTGAAGGTTAATGCATTATCACCGATCTTAATCCTATCACCTAGTTGTAAATTATGAGGTTTTGTAGTAGTAATATTTAATGTTCCTGTAGTAGGTTCATAAGTTGCTGTAGATACAGAATGAGTATTTGTAGAAGTTCTTGGATACTTATGTTCTGTGGCATAACTATCCATTGAACATGTAAATGTTAATGACTCATCTGCAATCTTAATATTATCACCAGTATTCAACCCATGATGGGGAATAGTTAATGTTAAAACACCTGTAGATGGTACATATGCAGCATTACTTGCTGTATTGGTAGTAGAACCAGTGATAGTCTTAATACTATTTCCTTTAGTTGGAACTAATATCGTATTTGCAGAAGCAGAATCTCCAAGACCGTATGTACGGAATTTTGTATTCTGTGGATAGCCAACTCCACCGTTAGAAACGGTAATTGATTTTAACTCACCATCAGTTATCTGTGGTCTTGCAACAAGACCAGATGGACTTGTATTTCCACTAGGAGTATCAACACTAATTGCAGTTGGAGAATGGACTGCTGTTACAGTTCTTCTCTTAGTCTCGCCAGGTAATTGAATAGTTTCATTAACTTCAACCTGTTGATTATAAGAACTTACAGCAACATCATCATGATCACCCAACCAATCAAATAATCTTACAGTATCACTTGATGTTAATGTATCAGTAAATGTAATAGTTTCATTGAAAACATAGTAATCCTTTATTGGATCTAGTACTTTATTATTTTTAATAGCAATAACCTGATTTTCCAATTCTCTTGGTCTACCAATGAGAGCATTTGGATAGTAATCGGTACTAGAACTTTGAATAGTATAAGTTTTTACCCCAGTACCAGTAATATTATCAAGTGGTTTAACTAAACCTTGAGATGATATAGTAATATCATCACCCGCTGATGGTGAAACATTAAATACAATCTTAGAACCTATAGTTCCTCCTATAGTATAATCTGTAGTTGGAATTAAAAGAGAACCATTTTTAGTTACAAATAAACTATTTTGATCTGGACTAGCATCATTGGACTGTGTTCCAACTGGTACAAAGTTTTCATTATCTAAGAATAAATTAAATGCTGGTTCTGTACCATCAAAAGGAGTATGAATTTTATCAGCAACTTTACCAGTAGTAGCAAGAATACCCCAAGGAGCAGTACCAGTGCCAGGATTACTTGGGAATGTTATAGTCTGTCCATTACTAGCAATGGTATATCCATTACCATTACCAAATTTAAATTTATTTCCAGCAAAAACAATTAGACTTTCTCTTTCTGCTGTAGTAAGTACTCTACTAGTAGTGTAAGTAGTAGCATTAACAGAAGTTAGGGCAATCAATTCATTATCATACATTGCAACCATATAGATATCATCATTTTCAGCAGGAGCAGTAACGAAAGTTATAACACCCTTTTCAGCAGTAGCTGAATTAGCAATTCCTGATAATGTGTAATGTGTATTTTGTGTTAAAGGTATATCATTCTTTATAACAATAATATCTTCATAACCAGTATAATTGGAATATCTAACACCATCAACTTCTAATCTAAAGCTTCTTCTAGCATTACCACCAAAGAATCCTTGTGATTGATCGAGCATGTTAACTCTTCTGAGTCTTCCATCACCATCATCTTTGTCATGTGTAATGATATCAATTTTTGCAAGATAAGGCATTCCTCTTGGGTCTGATTGCCACCAAGTAGCACCAATACCCTTATTCATATATCCATAGAATTTAAATTGTATTGCTGCATATGTCTTACCATCACCAATTCCAGTAGATGCTGCTGTACCTGATCCAGAATGATCAAAGTGATCATCTGGTGCTAATACAATACCATTTGCACCAACAAATGTAGCTCCTGCAGCATCAAACATAGCAGGATTATTCAAGTTCATCGTAAGTATACGATAATGATTAGATCCTATTATAAGTTGTGTGGAACCATTTCTTAGTAAGATATTAACAACTTTAACCCCTGTGATAGTACTATTAGATGAACCATTTCTCAAAAGTAAATTATATGTATTATTAGTAGTTCCAATTTCTACATTATTATAAACTCCATTACTATCAGCACGTTGTTTAACTATTAATTCACCAGTTAATATATCACCATAAACATTAGTTGGATTTAAAGTTGCTTTCTTAAAGTGAACTTCTACACTTTGAGATGCTAATGTTGTATTATCTGTAAATGTAAGTGTTTTTGCAGCTGAATCGTGTGTTACATCACCTTGATCAATATAATCACCATCAACATAACAGAAAGGAATCCAACCAGATCCAGTTAAAGCAGTTGTGTAAGATAATACTTTTGCAGAAGTTTGGGATAATTCACTAGTTCTATCCTCAAAATTAGCATCATTTGCTGTATATTGAATATGAATAATATCTGTAGTTAATGGTGCAGTAGTAAACTGTATTCTATACGATCCAGAACCATCATTTATATCATTAGGATCTGTAGGTGTAACTATTGTATAGTCAGTTGTTGGAACAAGAGTCTTATCATTTTTAACAACTATTAGACTTTCAGCAGTAGGAACTCCTATTAAATCAGCCCAATCTTTAGTATGGTCAGGTCTTGCTAATTGTAGTGTAAATAATTTTCTGACATTATCAAATTCTTCATTTCTATCAAGAACCCAATTTCTCTTATTAGCAGCTGATAATTGTCTATTAAAGACCATCATACCAACACTATCAGCAGCTGCTGGAGCATCTTTGAAAGTTACTTTATTATTAACAGCACTTTGAAGTTGTGGATTAGGTCTAAATCCAGTACCACCCAAATGAATATCTGGTTTAATAAGAATACCATTTTTTATAGTGAATAGATCAGTCTTATTTTGAACTGTCTCTGGTACACCATCATCAGAGATATTAAATACTTTTCTTACTCCATTTGCAACATTAAATTCATCTAACTCAGCACCTTTCTTAGTACCAGTATTTGCTTTATATGTGGTTACAAAATCTTTAATTGAAACCTTATCAGTAATTGATGGAGGTTTTGCAAATGTAATTTGAGTACCACTAATTGTATATCCAGTAGAACTCTTAACACCACCAACTGTAGCAGAATGGAATGTATGTGGATATCCACCACCAGCAATTATATTATTTTTTACAATATCTGATGTATTTGTAACAAACTGATGTGTTCTATTATCAGAAATACCTACATCCAATGTTATACTATTAGCAGTTACAGATTCAATATTAACTGGAGCATCAAATGCTCTATCACGTTTCTGTTTGATACCATTTGCAGTTGCTGAAGCAAATGTATGAGCAGTAGTATTTGTTGGTGTTATACCTTGAAGTATATCAACAGTAAAGGTATTAGCATCAACATATGTAATTGGTATCCATTTACCACTTACAGGATCACCTACTCTCGGATATGATTTCTCTGTCTGACCAAAATCACATGTAAATTTAATAGACTCATTATCAAATCTAATCCAATCCTTATCTCTCATACTATGTCCAGTTACCTTAACTGTCATAATACCTGTAGATGGATTGTAAGTAGTGCCAGACTCAGCAGTATGGTTATCAATTGTAGTACGAGGATATGTATGTACAGAACCAAAACTGTCTTCATCACACTTAAATTTCAATGAATTATCACTAATCTTAATTTTATCACCAGATTTAAGAATATGACCACCAATAGTTAATGTAAGTAATCCTGATGAAGCAGCGTAACTTCCACCAGTAGCAGTGTATACCCTCTGAGGTGATTTACCAACTTGAACATCAAATGTATTTGTAGTTACGTTTGAAACTTTGACCCACTCACCACTGATAGGATCTGTAGATCTTGGATATGAATGTCTGGTAAGATTATTATCCATACTACATGTAAATGTAATAGCACCATCAGCAAATTTAATAAGATCATTATTAGCAAATTGATGATTAGGTACTGTAAGAGTTATTATTCCAGTTGTTGCAGTATAAGAAGCAGTTGTAGGAGTTACAGTTCTATTATTCTTACCCAATATAGTTCCATTCACTACTACTTGTAATGAATTAACACCATCTACAGGAGTATAAGCTTGATTCTTATTAATCTTAAGGTCAAATGTAGATGTAACACCATTAACTTTATTAGAAATGTCATTAATAATTTCTACATGACTACTAGAATTCTCTGGGTTAGAAGTCTTGAATTTAGTACCAAAACCATAAGTTTTACTACCAGATAGGAACATAGTTCCATCTAATTGTTCTTTTTCTACCTCAAAGAAATCATTTGCTCTCTTTACATTATCTGACTTTATTTCTAGTTTTACATTACCAGCTTGATTACATACTTTATCTTTACCAACCGCAGCATTAGAATATAGATTTGGTAAAGTAACTTTCTCACAAGTAACTGTTTCATCTATATGCCAACCAAATATCTCAGTAGGATCAACACTTGCAGAGAAAGTAATTGTACTTCCACTAACAGTATAGTCTGTCAATAAATGAGATTGATCAACACCTACAAAGAATACTAACAGTTTACAATCGGAAGATGGATTTACATTAAGTGTAAATTGTGTACCAGCGGCTCCAGTAAATGTCAAAGGTTGTAATTGAGCGTGTTCTAATATAAATTCTGGTTTACTTTGTCCATCTAAAGTTGAACCAGTAAATTTAATAGTCTTACCACCATTAATTAATGATAAATTAGTACTCTTCTGAATAACACCATTCATAGAGACTATTAAATGATCACTATTGGAAGCAGTATAATTTACTCCACCTTTAGTTAAATTAACTTCATTAATATTATTAATACCAGATCCCTCAACAATATTGAAAGAAGTAGTTAAATGATGTGTTACTAACTCATCGTTGGGGAATATTGGGAACTGTGGAAGAATATTCTTATCAACTATCTTATAAGATTCATTTGGAGACTGTAAGATACCATTAACTGCTAATAATGTTTTATCAGTTACAGAAGAATTGGTAATAGATACATTTCTAAGATAATTGATTACTTGTTCACCAATCTGAATTTCTTCACCAAAATATAATACAACAATATATCCAACCCCAACTTCTATAACTCTTGCAAGATTGCCAGTTATAGAACCAAATACAATATCATTAAGTTTATATGGATTTGGATTTGCTAAACCATGAAAATAAATATACCCTTTAGTACATTTTGGACTTTCTATATCTGCATCTAATAGACTACTAATAGTAGATTTGAAAGTAACAGCACTTCTTACAATATTCTGTGATCTACCTAATAAAGACTTTCTACTATATAATCTATTTTTTCCAAATAATCTAAATCCAGCTGGATGGGTATTATCATTAACATTCTTCCTCCACTCAATAATATTTCTATCATTTGAAAGACTATATGCCCAATCTTGATAATAAACATTATCACCAAGTTTTTGGAAACTATCACTGATAAATCCTACAGATCCGACAAATTTTTCTTTAATTTGACCAAATGACTGTGATTTAGAATAAGCTTTTGCAGTATTAACCTCTATAATAGTACCATAAGTTCTACCATCAGAAGAAAGTATTACATCATCTTTTAAAATTGATCCAGAAGTAACAAGTAATTCTACTGTAGAAGATCTTGTATCAACGGAAAGAATTTTAGCAGTACTACTCTTATCTTTAATAGTAATAGCATCACCAACAACTAATGATTTTCTTCTTAGTTTACTTACAAATTTAGCACCAGAACCACCGTTTTGACTGAATACTTCAATAGTTGGTTCTTCACTAAATCCACTACCACCTTCTAATACCTTCATATCAACAACTTCACCAACACTATATGTCGGTTCTAGAGTTGCAGCATCATTTAATCCATTTACCCTAACATAAGGACTTAATAGATAATTTGATCCACTGTTAACAACACTGACAGATTCAATTTCAAAATTAGATTTTACCTTTACTGTAATAGGAAGATCTACATAATTTCTTACAGTCTTAGATCCATAGAACTTATCACCGTAAGTAATAAACTTAATAGAATTAATACTACCAATTGTGGTTGATGTTGCTTGTATAACAGCATTTTTTCCAGAAACAGAAGAAACACTAGTTACTCCAGGCAGAACTCTATATCCACCACCACCATTAACAACATTTACCGTTTTAATTGGTCCAGATGCACCATTAGATCTTATTGCGATATCAATTACTGATGTATCTGCTGTTTTAACACTATTATCTTTTACAGTAAATGAATTTGATGTTATTACTTCAGTAACTTTATGTCTACCAATAATAGGAGCTTCTTCTACTCTAAGTTCAAATATTGCATTATCTGTATGTACAAATACAACACTTGGAACTTTTGATGGATCTATATCAAAATAAGTTGATTGTAAATTGATATCCTTCTGATAATATGGATTGAAATTTAAAATATCAAAGGATAAGTTATATGGTCTAGATGTACCAAACTTAAGTCTGTAAATCTTATGAGATTCTAAAACTACAGCATAAACACTCTTACCACTTAATACAGTAGGTATTGTAGGAATAGTATCTAAATTAATTTCTGTAGTTGTAGTTTGTTTTGTATATGTAACATCTACAACATCATTTTTAGAAATTGAGTGACTACCAGTAAAGGTAAACTCAATTACACCATCAGCAATAGAAACTGAAGAAATAGGTGGAGAATCTACAGAACTAACATAAGCAATTGCTCCAGATCCACCAGTATCATCATTATCAAATACTAATTTATCACCAACTCTATAATTATCACCTGCTGTCTCGATGTATACATCATCAACAGTACCAACAGATGAATAATCAGTAAAGAGAATAGATTTGTTTATATTTCTTTCTTCCTGTGGGAAATATGTATTTGCAGTATCATTAACTCTAACAAAATGTTTAGGAACTCTATCATTTGTTCTATTTTGTCCAGTGTTATAGCAATCTGGATCTGAGAAATATTTTGGACCAACAACAAATGGGAACTGATCTACCATAAAGTAACAGTATGCACCATCTGGATATTCTGGTGTTACACAGAATCTACCATTAAATTCGTCTAGAGTTCCAAATGTCTTATCATATTCATAATCTTCTATAAAAGAACCTAATGGATAATCAGCAACTGATGGCCCATTAAATCTATTACCTTTAAGTCTCCAAGATGAAGTCTGTTCTGATATTCCAGAAGTTTTATCTAAAGCAGTAGTAAAACCATACTTACAGTATATTGGATGTCCATCATAAGAGAATCCAACTAATTTAGAATGTTTTGCACTAGTAATACCATCTGCTGTTGCAGAAACAAATATATGTTCATTAACATTAGTTGAAGGAATTACATCTAAAATTGTAACTTCAAAAGTAGTATTGGTTACTTTAGAAATTTTTAAATATTTACCACTTGCATAATCAGTGGATCTTGGATAATCCTTTTGAGAACTAGCACCAGTAGCACCATTGAAATTACATGAGAATTTTAATGATCCATCTGCAAAATTAACATAATCTCCATTTGCTAATCCATGAGCAGTGGTTGTAGTAACCTTGACAATACCAGTTGTGGGATCATATGTAGTACCAGTAGTTGCAGTATGTGATGTGCCTGGTTTAACAATACCATAATAATCTTCAAATTTACTAGTATTCTTTAATTGTAGATACTGGAATTTTAATCTAGAATCAGGGAAAGTTGTAGATGAAACTTCTTGTGCCTTAAGTGTTCCTCTAAATCTATCATCACCTTGATAGAAACTTACAGTTGCACCATTTAATGTTATATCTGTAACTTGATCTAATCCAGATCTAGAAAGATAAATTGTTTTTGATGAATTATCAACTTTAGTTACGAATGTACCAGATGGTAACTGTGGATGAGTAGCTTCCATTCCAACTACTACATCTGTAGTAGCATCAGACATGACTAATGTACTTGATGTAAATGATTCTACTTTTAACTTGGCACCTGAATTTTCATCAAATACATATCCACCAAATTCATCTATTTTAGTATTAAATCTAAATGGTATGTTAAATGTCCACTCATTTAGTGTTGAACTAGCAGATGCTAAAGTATCATCATTTTGAACAGTAACTACAGGAGGAACAGTATAACCACTACCAGCATTTACTATTATTGCTCCATTTAATCCACCACTACCATCTAAAGTAACTTCTAAAACAGCACCTGTACCAACACCATTAACTTTAAGAGTTGGTTTTGTATAATAATTTTGACCTTTATTAACAACCTGTGTTGCTACAATCTGACCATTAGCAACGAATACTTTAACTTCTCCTTTAGAACCACTATCAACTGTTGTTACAGGATTAGCATTAAATGAACTACCTACAGGAGTTGCTAATGTAATTGTGGGAGAACTACTCTTAGAAGATATAATAGAACCTTCCATAGTTACAATATTATCTTTAGTAACTGTATTGAAGAAAGGAATATTATAATTTTCAGATTCAAGTTTACCACCACCAGTTATTTTTATTGTTGGTGCTTCAATATATCCAGATCCAGAATCCACTACAATAAATGAATCTATAGATCCTTTATTATAACCAACATCAACTACAGCATTTCTAAATCCTGTTGGATTTGTTACATTATTATTAATTACTTGAACATTTGGTTTTATAGTAAATCCACTTAGATTAGTAGTATCTAAGAACTTATTAATATCAATTTTCTTAATTCCAGCGGAAATATCAAATACTGTTTCACTTACAGTTAAATCAGATGATTCTCCACCATTTTTAGTGAAAACAACCTTTGGATATGAAGTTTTTAAGAATTTACCTATACCTGTTGTAGTAAGATCAAATGGAACTTCATATGTACCACCAGAACCGATAGTAATTGATTTTACAGCACCATAGGGAACTCTATTACCATGAATACTTTGATATTGAATACCATCTACAGTAATACCAATAGCTTTTTGAGTTTTTGATGGTGAAAGTGATTTAGATGTTCTTAAAATATTTTCATTTATAACACTTGCAGGGAAAGGAATTCTCTTAACTAATTTTTGTAATTTATAATTATCCTTATCCTGATTAATACCAGCAAGACCAGTTAGATCAACATTTTCAATATCTGCTCCACCACTACCATCTTCCAAATCAATAACAGTAATTGCGGTTCCAGAATTAACCTCATTAAAGGTTAATGTAGATCCAGATATCGTATAAGAAGTTGTTGGTTTTTGTATAACACCATTTATAGCAACAAATACAGTATCAGTAGTTGCGGCAGTATAATTAGAACTTGAACTTTGTAATGTATACGTTTTAGAAGCTGATGATGTAAGTGCATCTAAAACTTTTGCATTTTTTATCCAATAAGCTACTACTTTATCAGGTCTTCTGGTAATAGAATCAGTTACAGATGAAATAAAGTTATGTGCGTATCTATCAACAGTATCAAATGCAACATTTACATTAACTACATGTTCTTCGCCACTAATATTTGTTACTTCCAGCCATTGACCACTAGAAGGATCTGTTGTTCTTGGATATGAATGATTAGATGTATAATCATCTTTAGCACATCTGAATGTCAATCCTTCGTCAGCAATCTTAATTTTATCTCCTACCAAAAGATTACTATTAGAAATTCTAAGTGTTAGAACACCTGTATTAGGATTATAACGAGTACCACCAATTTTAACAGCATCTTTTACAGTATTTCCAGTCCAAGTATGAGTATAATTACCACCACTTACAACACCAGCAGTTGCAGTATAAGAAGGTTTCCATCTATGACTAGATGTATCTGTAGAAGTACCAACTCTCATTGTGATACTATCTGAAGTAATTGCTGTAATTTCAACTGCTGTATTATAAACAGGGTCAGTTGTACGAGGATAACTATGATCTGTTGCGTAATTATCCTTAGCACATTGGAATTTCAATGCACCATTAGCAATCTTAACGCTTTGACCAACCTTAAGTGAATGAGAACCTATTGTTAATACCATCAAACCTGATATTGGGTCATATTGACCACCAGTAACGTTGTGGTTTACCAAAGGACTCGCACCAACGTTAACAGTGATTGTAGTCGCTGTAGGACTCTGTACAGCAAGGGATGTATCATATGCAGGGTCGGTTACTCTAGGATAAGTCTTCTGTGATGTATTACCATCCATAGTACAAGTAAATGGTAATGAATTAGGAGTAATCCTAACTGAATCACTAGTTGTTAAACTATGAGCACCAATGGTAAGTACCATCAAACCATTAACAGCATTATAAGTTGCATCAGTAACATCAAATGTCTGTGAAGGACCTAAAGGTGTTAATTTTGTAGTAAGAGTGTTTACATTATCAGTAAATGTTGCTATTTTACTTGTATTATTGTAACTAACAGCATTTCCGACTTGTAATACACCATTTACAGTTACAAATAGATAATCATTTGAAGTATTGTAAGATCCTAAACCACTTAAAGTAATTGTAGAATTAGCAGCAGCTTGAGAGGTTTGTGTGAATGATAATTTTGTTACTTTATTAGTATCATTAAAATATCTAACATAAACAGATTCATTTTGACTAGGAGTTTCATCAAAAACTAATACATTATTGATAACATCATAATCTGATGATGGATCTTGTAATAATGCATTTCTAAAAATGAATAAATCCTTCTCTACAGGAGTACTAAGTCCACTGAGAGTAAAAGCATTAGTATATCCATCAAAGATATTTGAAAGAACCCTATTTTTAGCATTTACAGAGCCACTAAAAATATAGCCTGGAATAGCAGAAGATGAAACATAAACATGTTGATCTTTTGGTGATTTATAGTTATAAATCTGAGAAATACCAACAAAATCTTTGTCTGTATCTAATGTATGGTCACTATTAATTGTCCATGAACTATATTCTGTTCCTGAAAAATCTTCATAAGTTTTATCATCAAAGAAGTACTTTTGAGGACTGAATAAAGCACCACTCTTCTCAATAGTGACTGCATCAACTAATCCAACTAATCTTGCTTGTGCAGAAGAGAATATACATCCACCAATAACTTTTGAAGTATTTGGTATGGATAAAGTTAATTCTTTTCCTGATATAGAACGAATTCTTGCACCAACACCTATACCAGAACCAACTACTAATTGACCTACAGCTAAATCTCTTACTTTATCAACTCTTATAGTTAATTCTCCTTCATTACCAGTACAAGTCTTTTCAGGGAAACCAACAAAAACATCAACAAAATAACTTACTTTAGAACTTCCAATATATTCCCACTCAATAGTACCAACTTTAACCGTTCCTAAAGTATGAGTAGGATCAACTGTACTAGATGCTTTACCTTCAGCTACTGATCTATATAAATTTTCTCCAAAATATCTTTCTTGACCTAATCCTACAAATTCACCTCTTGTATACTCTTTTCTTGTTCTATACCTTCCATAAGCAACTACTTCAGTAGAAACTGCTTTAGTACCAGATCCAGAAACAACAGTACAACCTAAGAATTGATTTACAGTTCTTTCAGTATAATCAATGATTACATCATCAATATAGATCTGACCTTTTGTAGTAGGAAATCCAGATGCATCATCAACTGTAATTATTGTATCAGAAGCAGAATTATATGATTGAACTAGTTGAGTTGACGCTGGGAGGTATATTTTATTGAAATCATCATTAATTTCAATATCAGCCTCATATGTCGGTTTTCCAGCACTATCAATCTTTAAAACTTCACTACTTTCAATAGTTACGTTAGATACACCAAATACACTATCTTGATCCTGAACAAATGTGATATATGATGGTGGTACAGTCTTATTCTTAACAATAATGTCTAAAGAAGGATCAGAAATATTAGATTTCTTATTAATAACCTCCAATCTAGCTAATTTCTTTCCAGAGAAGTTTGAATGTGAAGGTCTGAATAGATAATCCTTCGGAAACTCTATTTCTGGATCTTGAGATACAATTTCAAAAGTATCTACATATGCTCTTGCTCCTTCACCACTATTAGACTCTAATTCATCAGCATTAACAAAAAATCCTATAATATTAGTTAATGTAAGTTCTCCAGTATTAAAATCCCAACTTTCAACGATACCACTACCATTTCCAGAAATTGAAGTAACTAATTCTTCTTCAGCAAAATCTCTTTCTCTTACAAACGCAGTAATAGGACCAACATAGTTTTGACCAACATCTGTAATTGTTACTCCATCAATGACTCCACTAGTAATACTATCAACAGTAAGTACAGCTGTTGGATTAGCAACATCAACACCAGTACCACTACCAAAAACTTCTATAATAGGAGGATTAATTAAACTACCACTAGATGATCTAGAATCATATCCAGACCCACCATCAGTTATTTCAACACCAGTAATTTTACCATCAAAGTTAGGAATTTTGAGAGTTGCACCAGAACCCCTTGTTTGTGTATTAAATTTTACCTTTTTATCATTAAATAGAATTCTGAAAAGAATTGCATGAGAATTTAAACTTCCTTTTGAAGCATAAAAAGTTCTAATCCTAGAAAAGAAGGATGATAAATCTAATTCACTTACAAGATTTTCAGGTATTAAAACAGCAATTTCAGATCTAATTCTTCTAAAGAATTCAGATGTAAACTCATATGCAATATTAGTGACTATTGTATTATCAAGATGATCCTCTGCTAATGATGTAGTAAGACTAAGTTGAGAAAGTGGTATATTAGACAATATAAGTGCAGATGTACCTCTCACGCAATCTACAAATGTTGTCGTAGTCTTAGATCCATAATAGACTATTTCATCATCAATTTGAATATACCCTTTATTTGGAAAACCAACAGTACTATCTACAGTAATCGTAGTAGCACTATCAGCAATATTACCATTCAATTTAGTATTTTCTACTAACTCAGCTTTTTTATAATAACCAATATTATAATATTCTATCAAATTCTGTGCAATATCTAAAGGTGAATTCTTTAGTTCTTGCGATTCATAATAAGCCTTAATGAACTTTATAAAAGTTGCACTATCTTCCCTTACATATTGAGGGAATTGATTTTCTATTAAATGTGAGAGGTCTACTGAGTGGTCGCTTAGATATTTCATGAGCAGCGGCTAGGATCTGTTTCTGGAGTAAAGTCGTCAATAGTAATAATATTATTAGGATCATCTACAACACTAGTTATAGGAGTTACAGTTGGGTCTCCAACAGTATCACCGATAGTTGGTTCACCAATAGTTGTATCATCATCTAAATCAGAGTCAGGATCGTCATCATCTAGAATAATTGGATCATCAATAATAATATCAGGATAAGTTGTTGTATCTGTCTCTAAATCTGGTCCATCCTGTAAACCACATAGATCTATGGGTCCATCAGTACATGATGGAATAGAGAAGGAAAATTCACCTGTCTCAAAATCAATTGTTCCAGCAATACCTATTTTATTTCCATCTTTATCAAATATATAAATGTTGTTATCTAAATTACAACCATCCAACTCTGAAGGAACTCCAAGGAATACTGGATCTGCATAGCCTGGATAACAGAAATAAGAAGAAATAATAGAATATTTTCCATCAAGTTTACTCTTCATCTTAGTGAAGAATGATCCACTATAATCAATAGGAGTTTCTGCTGGAGAAGAAGTTAGATCAATTTCGGCACATATTCTAGTTTTAACATTAGTATATAAGAAAGAATTATCTAAATTCTGAATTGCAGCAAGTAACTCAGATTTACTAAATCTTCCATTAAAATTCTTAAATGCGTCAGAATTTTCATAATCAACAAGTAAATCACGAATTAACTTAGCCAATGCTGCAGCACTTCTTCGTGTTTTATCTTTATCATACTGAACAACTGCTCTAACTCTAATTTTAAGTTTTCTAGGATCTAAGATAACTGGTGTGATAGATCCAACAATATAATCCTTGAGATCCTTTACTATATTTGACTTTTCAGTAGTACTAACAACTTCACCTACTTTAGGTTTAATAGTAATAAAGACTTTACCATACTGAGGTGGTACAAGTGATTCGCCACCAATAACCTTAACCAAATCAGTATTACCATAAAGTTGCATTATTAATGATTCATAATCACTAATAGTAACTGCTCTTTCCTGTGCAGCATAATATCTTGGTGCTCTATACTTTATAGAAGAAATACTTTCAAATGAAGCACCACCACTTGAATTTGTCTCATTTAAAGTAAATGAAACATTACTTAAAGCAAGTTTTCCAGTAACATCACTAGCATCAACATATTCAACAGTTCCAACAAATTGTAAGGAACTTTCTTTAACATTATTGAGTTCAGCACCTGCTGTTACAATATATCTAATAGTTACTACTTCACCATTTTGTAATTTTCTACCAATTACATCATCACCAAAAATTACTTCATATTTCTGATCTTGAACCTCTTCTACAAAGAAAACTGTGTCAGATGGTTTAACACCTACAACTGTATTTTTCCTTGTATATTCTACTGAAGTAGTAGCACTTGCATCATCCTTAACAAATACTTTTACAGTACTAGAATCAATATAATTATTTGGTATCCAGAACCTCTGATGCTCGTTTGAAGTGTCTACAGTATAATTCATATCGAATACTGTACCTTCAACCAATTCAACATCTCTGAAGACCGCACTACTAGCGCCTGGAGCTATTGCAAGGTTAATAGGATCAGTTGCTACATAAGTATAATTCTTACCACCCAGACTAGTCTGTAATACAGGTCCAGACTTAAGACCTAATCTTTTATAACCAGTTATATTACTACATGTAAGGTCAACAACAACCTTTGAAGATTGATAAGAAATTGGATTGTAACCTAATTTCTTTGCATGTGAAACTATATTATCTCTTAAAACGGCAGTATCGAGATTTAACTCGTTAGATGCCATATTAATATTATAACTTGTATATAATGTATTATACGCAAGAATATCAACTAACATTGAAAGGTTAGACCCTTCAAAGTCATAATCAGTAAAATCTGATTTTGTTTTGATATAATTTTTTATAGACGCTTTAAGTTGTTCAAACTCTAAAGACGCTACTGATGGTAACTCCATTTAACTTTCTCTGACTAAGATGAAATCGATTGTCTGTAATGCCTGAGGAATACCAATAATATAATATTCAATAAAGCATTCAAATCTGTTTAAATCTTCTTCAGCATTGACAGTAACAGACGATAGAGCAATTCTAGGCTCAAAAGTCGTTAATACATCTTCAATTTCTTCAAGTAAAGCATTTTCAGAAAATCCAGTGGACAATTCAAACAGATAGGACGTTGTTGATGTTCCTAGAAGTGGACTAAAATGTCGCTCACCAATTTGCGTTAATACTAAATTTTTAACCGACTGCTTGATTGCTTCCTCATTTTTGAGTACAACAATATCCTTGGTGATAGGATTCTTAGAGAAATTAAAGCTTATATCTTTAAATGCTCTAGAAGTCTTCCCCAAGTAAGTGTCTACTATTTTGGTTGGAGCAGTAGATCTCGATACGCTAAACGACAAGGCTATAAAACGATATTCGTTAAGCTATATATGCGAGTTTCGCTAGGTTTTTATGCTATAGAACGTATATTTTAAAAATAACTCATCGCCTTGATCAATATGACGAATAGTTTTGACGAAATACTTATCATCTTCATTCCATTTTACACAATTAGGATCATCGCTATGATTTATAAAACCACCCAAAGGTGTTCTGTAAATTACTTCATCCACAATCAAATGGGACATTCCTAATACCATTCCAGCTGGAATATCCTCTTTGGCAAATAATCCTTGTCCTGCTATGGGGCTATCTTTAATGTGTAGCCTACTCGGTAGGGCTTGATACATGATTAATTACTCAACCAAATTATACCACCATCCAACCATCTTTCTTTCTCAACTTCTTCAATAAGAGTGTCTACACCTCTATCAAAACTTTCAGCCATTCTACGGAAACCATTTCCTACATAAATCTGTCCAGCAAATACTGATACGGTAGCAGCACCCCAGAAAATATAATACCATCTGGATTTAACTTGTGCTTTTAATTTTCTTTTGTCTTTAGTCATGTCAGTGTCTTGCATAATCATTATTAGTTAAGTATTCAACTCGTTTGGATACATCCTCCATAGCATCTCTTATTTTTGATGCCGATCCAGTTAAATGGGTCGGAGACCCATTTGTAGCATATTTGCGTGTATACAAACTCCACCTCCACTGTTCAACATGCTCAGAGTACCAGATTTGGATTCGCATAGATTACTTTCCTTGACCTCGATAGATTTTTCTTTTATGATTCCTGCTTGATGCAGAGAATTTAGAATGTTTACCTTGTCCCTGTCTTGATTTCTTTGGTTTTGGTTCAATAGTTACTACAGAACTACCAGAAACAGAAAAACGTCTAGCCATCAGTTAAATAAAAACTAGATTTATTATAACATAAAAAAGATCAGCTGTAAATAAATTTAGGAGCTGGTGTTGCAATATTCAAACGTGGTACGGAAGGAGGGTTAGGATCACCTATATGAGAGGTCATTCTACCCAATACAAAGTGTTTACTTATTCCAACCATGACTCTAGGACATACACAAGGACTACACCCTCTACCACAGCAGTTTATGCCAGGAGCAGGTACTAGTGGTTGTCCTGTAGTACCTTCTGGAAGTCCTAAATGGAATTCCTTCTGTATTACTGGTACTACAACAAATGGAAAACATGTGCAGCAACCAAAAACTGAAGGTCCATCTGCTCCACCTAAAACTTGTACTGGTCTCATTTATCCTCCTGATTGATAGGGCCAATATTGTTGAACGGAATAACCCGACTGATAGCTATTTACAACACCACCACTTTTCGCATAGGGTTCCATACTGGTCGTAAATAGAGCATCTGAATTAAATTGCGATCTTTCAAGATCTCTAAACTCAGTATCGGTCTTAGAACCGTAGAATACGATCTCTTCTCCATCATAGAAGTAATGATTACGCTCATTTTTGGTTTGATTCTCGCCAGTACCCATATCTAAATAAATTTCCGTTTTTCTGATCCATTTTGGTATCATAAGATATCCAGAACTCAAAAACTTATCCGTATTTTCAACTTTAATAACAGAATCAGTTGGTTTTAACTCATCTGTCATCTTTGAAGTAATAGATTCTAATTGAAGTGGATTTCCTTTAAAGAAACTTGATTTAGCAATATTTGTTGATAAATTTACCATATCAAACTCATATTCCTTAAAATAAGTACTTCTGTACTCAAAATCCGCACCTCTCCATGATTTATTTGGATATACCGCACCAGGCGCACTCAAATCAATATCTTTAACGTAGTTTGTCAATCCACTACCAGTATAATAATTAACAGTTTGTGTAACTTGATTCAAACCAAGAGTAAATGTCGTAATACCCTGAGCATTACTACTAAGTCTAACTCTAGCAGTATTAAATTGGAATCTACCACTCTCAGTAATAGGAACTTGAATACCATCCACTATTAATGGATAATATACAAATAATTTATCATTACTTGCTTTAATAGCACCATATGCAGTACCATTCTGAAGCGGTGATGGTGCATTTTGTTGAAAAGTGATTGTAAAGTTAGTAGGGAAGTCATTTAAATTACCACCAGTTACCTTCAGTCTACCTTTACGAGCATTATCAACACCAATTGACATTCCAGCAGGTTGTACAGCAGTATTATAAAGACTACCAACATTCGCAACATTTACGATGTATAATCCAGTACCCGTGGATGTTGTACCCTTCAATACATCAAATGTCGCACCAGATCCGTTCTTATTATCTGTATTAGTACCACTTACACCAGTATAGAGTGTTTCTGGAGTACCAGTAAAGGTATAAGTTTGTAAACCACCAGTAAAATCAACTGCTGTTACGGTAACATCAATATCATGAACTCCATTAGTTCCTCCTAGTAAACTTCCATTGATTCTAATTACGTCACCTACCAAATAACCAGTACCAGCTTTTTCTTGATTAATCGCAACAGTATAAATGTCATCAGCAATAGATTCTGTTGATTGCCATGCAACACCAACATCAAATCTTGGTAAATCTATCTGAGGTGAAAGGTTCGAGAAGGTCGCTCCACCTGTAGATGTACCAGATACATCAAAAGTACTTATTTGGTTCCCTGAGAGTCCTGTAATGGTTATATAACAGTCATTCTGATCATTTGTATCAGTTCCATCAGTTCCACCAAGATTAGAACCTTTAAAAACTAATTGTTGACCTACTTTATATGCGGCATTACCAGAATTAGTGTTAATTGCAGCAGTATAGTTTCCACCTGATGATGTAATATTAAAAGTAGTCCTAGTTTGTTGTGTTTGTAAGGAAGAAGGTGTAATAGATGTATATCCCAGTTTCGGAACCGCATTAGATGCTACCTGATACTCTGTAATTGCACCTGTTGAGTCATTTACACCAGATACGAGTATTTTTAAGTCATTTGCAGGGGTAGCACCACCCAATGCAGTACCAGAAATGACAATTTCGGTCTCTCCAGCAACTTCAGTACCCACTGTAGGACTTCCATATAACCATCTTGGTAATAAATTCGCAGTAATAGTATCTCTATTCGCATTTCTGCCAATATTCTCATAACTACGATCTTCCATTGAAAGATCTTCTACAATATAATAAATTCCATCTTGTTTTACGGGAACATCACGAAATGCGTTCTTTCTAAGTTCAACTTCACCAATATTCTCTCCATCTATCTTATTTGTAACAGCAGGTACGTGTTCTGGTAGTAAACTACTCATATCTTCAGGAACTTCCTCAAATTTAGTAAGAATATTAGTGATTAGAGTGTTAACACTAGTATCTTGTTTCGTAGTAAGTTCAACTTCAGTGTTATCACCACCCGATTTACCTCTAATTTTATCAATATTAGTCTGAGCATCGTCAGATAATTCATTATTATCGGTAAGTACAGTACTTTCTGCGATAGTTATGGTCTGAATTGCATCAGCAATCTCCGTTACAGACGCAGTACCCGCTAATTCATCAACTTTTTCATTAATTTTCGTACTTATGGTCGCATTATTGTCGGAATATTGTCTTGTAGTGTTATCTGCATTACCAACATTGAGTGGAATATCGGTATTTGGAGTCAAATATGGGTCACAAGGACTATCTACAACAATTGGACGGTATTCTGACGATTTTATTTCATTCAGTGTGTTGATGCCAGGGAACTTTGTCGCTAAATTGTTTAAATCCTCTTCAATAACATCAACTTCCTTCTCAAAAATAGGTTCATATAGTATATCTTTACGCTTACTAACGATAATTCCGACCACTGCCGCACGATCTTTGATACCCCAACCCGATCTTGCTACAATTGTTGCACCAGAAATACTGCCAGTGTACTCGGCATCCTTAGTAAAGTCACTTCCAGTAGTAGTAACTTGATCTGGAATACCAGTAACTTTGAATTTTATTATTACATTACCTCTACCACCGTTCTGTGTAGACTGAAAAGTAGTACCTACAGGAGGTAAAGTACCTGATACTTGAAAAATATACCAATTAGAGTCATATTCTCCTCCATCATTAATAGGTTCTGCTCTCATAGTAATAGTGGCATCACCCTTAGTAATAGTCCACGTTCTTGTACCCATACTATTGAAGATTGCATTACCACCTTCATTGAATACTTTTTCACCTGTCCAATCACCACCAAGGGTATTAGTATTACACTTCCAATCATTATCATGTATACCAGGCCCTTCAAGTCTGAAACATAATTTACGATTACCAAGTGTTACATTGGATGCTAGTTTAGCATAACAGTAATTTGTATCAGGTATTTGATTTGGTTCTGCCGCAGTTATAGTAACATTTCTAAGTTTCTTTCTTTTTGTTCTATTAAACCCTAAAAATCCACTGGGTAGATTCACCCTAACCTTATTAGTTGCTGTATCAATGGATTTAATAGTAAGACCAGTAGGGAATTGAGTCTCATCACCCATAAAACCCCTTATAACATCCCCTACTTGTATATTCTTAACATTATTCAGAATGAACCCAGAATCCCCTACAACCCTATGAACCCTCTTTTGTTCAGTTCTAGTATCACAGAAGTTCGCTACCTCGGTTACTGTATGACCGTTTATAACATCTCCAGCTTTAATTACAGTTCTAGTATCAGTTTTATAGGTAAAGATTAATGCAGGGTCTTCTGTTGCCGCTTGATAGACCCAATGATCTTCTACAGTAGGTAAACCACCTATACTCAGATCAACTCTATCTAATGTAAAATTATTCGTTATCTTCGCTTTACGAGTACAAGAACCACCTGCTGATGAAGAATATGAATTACCTGAACAATTAGTAGTTGGATCTCCATCTGTATCTAAACAGATAGGAACATATTTAATGGTTATATCTTTTACTGATGTATGAGTAGCTGGATATTGCCATAGATGATAAAAATATCCCTCATCTACACCTTTATCCATTCTACAGTAGTTCTCGAAAATCGGGAGTCCTGTAGAGCTATTATATTCTTGATATCTTGGGTCGTTTGAAGTATTCCATTTCTCCCTTAAAGTTCCGTTAGTTAAAGTAATACCTTGAACTTCATTATAAACTTTATCAGTATAATTAATAGTTACCAATTCCCAGTCATCATCGTAGTTACTAGAAGGACATTCAACAGTAACAGATGCTTTTACTTCCTCCTTAGTAGGAGTACAGTTTTGATTCGAGTTTGCAGTACTCATATTATATGAAAGACGCTACGGTGCCGTGGCTGAGAGGATCTTAGAGTAGTTTTTAACTAGTTCGAGAGAATTTCTCTCAATCATTGCCTACTTTATGTAGGCGAAGGCCAGGAAGTCCATTATAGTCGTGATACTCCCATTCCAAAATATCGCCTTCTTTCCATTCCAATTCTTCTAAGAGATCCTCTGGTATTGCCACTGATTGTTTTTCATCTACATCGTCATAGACTATCTCAGTAGATGTTTCAAAATTTGACATTGATTATATTCAGTTGTATTGTGTAGTCATTTTTATATATCTGTAAGGAATTTTCCAAATCTCTCAATATTACTCGGCATTTCAGGATTCTCTGATCTCTGAGGGTCTTAGCGGGGGTTTTCCACAGAAAGACTTTGAGGGCCTTCGAGGCCTCAGACGGATTTTTCTTGCGAAAAATTTTTCAAACTTCGATATTTTTAGAGGTCGAGATTGGTCCGTTATAGATTAGGGGAGTCAGCGGTTTTCGCCCCCGCCCCCGTATGAACGCCATATACTGGGTCCTACTGCTCGTTGACGCTTGTTAGCGCCAGCATTATCTCAAAGCATGAAAAAAGAGAGGCGTTGTGCCTCTCTTATCCGCTTGTCTTGTAAAATGAATTGGCAGGTCCTGAGATCACGGAGCAGTCAGGTCGCAGGGCGTGGGCAGAATATGCTTGCCCTCGGCGATTTGTATTTGTCCTGCTGCCCTT
>Ga0208749_1000013_pt1 | contig 43826 bp, 44 predicted proteins | sample Knorr_S15_td_DCM_FD_185601 | JGI IMG/M metagenome (GOLD analysis project Ga0208749, IMG submission 185601) | Marine microbial communities from Southern Atlantic Ocean transect - Knorr_S15_td_DCM_ad_63m_LV_B (SPAdes) (version 2) | ecosystem: Environmental > Aquatic > Marine > Oceanic | place... | reverse complement strand
TTTTCTCTTGTTATTGACATATTATATGTTTTTAATCATTACCACTTTATATATTTTTTATTATTTTAATCTTTAGTTTTTTTGTTTCTTTTTTAGTTTTTAGCGTTTCTTTTTGTTTTGTTTTTTCTTTAGTTTTTTCTTTAGTTTTTCTTTTTGTTTTTTCTTTAGTTTTTTCTTTTTCTTTTCGCTGTTTTTCTATTTCTATTTCTTTTTTCTGTTTTTCTTTTTGTATTATTTTTTGTTTTCTTTGTTTTTCTTTTTCTATTTCTTTTTTCTGTTTTTCTTTTTGTTTTCTCTGTTTTTCTTTTTCTTTATTTATTTCTTTTTTCTGTTTTTCTTTTTCTATTTCTTTTTGTTTTTTTTGTTTTTCTTTTTCTCTATTTTTTTCATTTTGTTTTTTCTGTTTTTCTTTTTCCTTTAATCTTCTTTGTTTTTCTTTTTCCTTTATTTTTATTTGTTTTTCTTTTTCTTTTTTACATTCATTTTTAATTTTTAATTTTAATTTTTTAATATTGTTATTTTCTTGTCTAATTTTATCTTTATTTTTTATTTTATTTTTTTTTAATAATTTAATTTTTTCTGTTATATTTTCTATATTTTTAAAATATATTTTTAATTTATTTGAATTTTTTTTACTAATACCATATAAACTACCACCAGCAAATGAACTAGGCCAATTCACAGCATCAAAAGTTGTATCGTTAATATTTTCACGTGGATGCAAGATAAGTCTATGCGCATTAACGTCATCATGATTATCATTATAGGTTTTTTTAAATTCTAAATATATCATTTCTTTTATTAAATTTTTTATTATTATTGGTATATTTTCTGGCGGGTTTTGTTTAATTAAATCATGCTCAAATATATTTAAAATCCAATACGCCATTTGATTATCATCTATTGTTTCTGGATTCTTGTAATCCTTTAATAAGATTAGATTATCTAAATGTTGTTTAGCAATATGTTCCCATATTCCATATATATAATTAATAATTTCATCGTCTAAAATGTTATATATATCTTTATAAAAATATATTAATTGTAATCTTTCATATATTTCGTAATAAGCAAGATGCATATTTGGTACTATATTCTGTAATTGGAACTGTGCACTCTGAGTTAACTTTGCACTATGAGTTTGTAAATCATGATTTAATTTTTCATATTCAGATAATATATCATCTAAATATTTATTTAAAAATATATGCATGTCTCTAGTTGTATTAATTATACATTCATTATCTTGACAATATTCAAGACATACTTCTTCATCAGTATTTGTTATTTCATAAATAGTGTCAAGAGATTGACTATATGTTTGTTCTGCAACTTTCAAGTCAGCTGAACTTGATTGAGTTCTCGGAAGTTGCTTTTCAGTTTCAGTCAAGAATTGTATTGCTTCAGATTGAGTTCGACTTAATGGTGATTCTGGTGGCACAGGGTAGGAACTTAGTAAAGCTATCAATTCAGTATGTTTTTCAGATGATAAATTATGTAATTTTTCAAGTAAAATACTTATTAATGAACATAATGAAGATAATATTGATATATTATTACCAAAATCTTTTACAAAATTAGATATTATAATTTCATCTTGAGTATCTATATTTTCTATTTTAGAATTAAAATCAACCATTTCTTGTTTAAAAATATCGTTATTTTGATCTGGATTATCAGTAAATTTAGTTTTAAATGGAAATTTATTTTTATTTTCATTACTATACTGGTTAATTATTTGTATCCAATATCTTAATTTATCACTTTTCAAAATTTCAATATAAACTTCTATTATATTTATACTATATTTAAGTATATTTTCTGAATTATTATAATTTCCAGCATTTTGCGATTCATGATATATTCTTGTAAAATGATTATTTAATAAGTTTAAATTTTGGTACATAACATTTAACAAATTTTGTATTATATCTGAAAATTTTATTAAAATTTTTAAATTGTTATTAATTTTTTCAAATGTTTTATTATTTGCAGTAATAGACCGTATACGTTCAGGAAAAGAAGTCCCTTCTTTTTTAAATATACCTCTACGTAATTTCCTCCATTGTTCTAAACCATGTTCAATTATAAAATATATATAATCAATTGTTTTACCATATATATCACCATATTCAGAGTTTGCTCCAGCTTCTTTTTCTAAAGCTAATTTAAGAATAATATCTTCTGCTTCACTTGTAATTATAGGCAAATTATTTGATATAAAATCATTTGAATACCAACTAAACATTTTAATATTAACTAGATCATGATAAGTTGTGTTTTTTACAATAGATCTTTGTATATCAAAATTCGCTTTATTTGAACTATCATATACATCTCTTATATTAATATATGCATCTATTCCAATTGGATGCAAATTCCAAAAACTTAAATCAGTAATATTATATAAAATAACTGCTTGATTATTACTCTTATCTATATTACATTCACATAATGTGAATGATCCATTTTCATTATTAAAAATAAAAAAATGTATTATATTATCATTATAATATTTATTATATGCATTTTCATTTATTATCGATTCAAAAATATTTTCTTGAGATTCTTGAATAGAAACTTTTTTTGTCATAAAAGATCTCTCTGCTTCAGACTGATCGTTGTATAATTTTAAATCACTATATAGATTATATGACATTAAGATATTTTGTCCATAATATTTTTTATTACTATCAATTATATACATACTTATATTTCCTGTAGTACCAATCAAAACAGGTGCTTTAAGAATTGCAGAAATACATGCAAAATATTTATCACCTGTTTGTATTAGGCAATTATTATAAAATTTTTGAAAGTTTTCATCAATATCTTGATAAAAATCTCCTGGTAGTTTATCATTAGGAGTATAGTATAAATACATACTCCAAAATATTTGACCGAAATCACCATGACCTTTTAAAATAAGTTGTAATGCTCTTGCAAAAAGGTAATCTTGTGGAGTACTTAAAGTTATACCATAATAATTTTTCATCAATATTTTTTCCATTGCTGACTTACTTGAAGTTAAAATGCTACATATTTTTTGTGGACTATAACTACAATTACTACCGCCAATTACATTAGCGATTTGACTTTTGCTTTGATCACTAAAACTAATAATATTAATATTAAATCTTTTATCAATTTTAAAACCGTTTCTATCAGTAATAAGTTCTATGAAAAAACATTTTTTGAGATGATGAAATATAGTATAAAAATTTTGATAAAATATTAAACTAATATTTAACATAAGTAATTCATATTTTATATTTATATGATCTGCTACATTATATTCGTTTGTTTTTTCATTTTTACATCCAGCGGGATCAATTGCTGTTGAAACTGCTCTATAAATAGTTTTACCACCACTCATTAAAAATGCAGTTTTTGCTTCTTTATGAACGGCACTATCTTGTAAATAATATTTAATATCACTTAAATTTTTAATAGCATCTTTATTAATATTATTATCATCAGAACAATCATTAAAAGTAATTACATCCCTACTCCACAGCGGACGATCTTTCTTAGCAAAAAAACCTTTCGCATATGTATTAAGATTGGGAAGATCTACTCCATTATTATATTGTCTTAACTTTACAATTGAGGAAAGACATTTTTTTATTATATCGTTTTTACAATTAGCTCTACTAGATCCGGAACCAAAATCATGTTCTGTATCATATATAATGGCGCGTGATAAATTAATAAGTAAGTTCTTTTCCTCTTCTGATAAAGTCGGAGTTGAACTTAGAATACATTGATGAATAATATTGAATGTAGGTTCAGAAGTTTCTAACATAGCAAGAATTTGTGCCTTTTCACTTTGATTTATATATGAATTTAATGATATATGTAAATTATTAATAAACTCGGCCATAGTAGCTGATGTAACAACAAAATGTGGTTGATCTTCAATTTTAGGAAAAATATCACACAATCCTTGTTTTGGCATATTTATATAATATAATCTTAATATATATATATATAAAATATCAATAAGTATTTCCTAAAAAAAAATGAAATAATATAATATATTAATTATTTATATATGGAAGAGTGTAAATTATTATTAAAAAAATATAAAAATTTACAAAAAAATTATAAAAAAAATTTACTAAAATATACTTCATTCTCACATAAAGGTCTTTGTAGAGAAGATGCAATGTGTGATATGAATATTTATAAAAAAATAAAAATCAAATTAAATAAATCAGATAATTATTATAATAAAAAAAAAATTTATATTCATAATTATATTAATTTTATTAAAAGAAAAAATAAATACCTATTGGATGCAATTTCTCGTTCATATAATTAAAATAAATTATATATATGCTATTAATACATCATCTTCATTGTTTTGTCCTTTTAATGTTGAAAAATTATATTTGTTATTTATTGTAAGTATTTTTTTCTTAATTTCATCTAAAAATATTATATTACCATAACTTGTTTCACCCCATGGATGTTTTATTTTCAGATAACGTATATCATCTATTAATATTATATTATCTTTTCTTTTAAGATTACTTATTGCATTTAATTCTTCAAATAGAGGACATTTTTTTTGATAATTTTTTATATTTACATTATCAACATGAGCGTCAAGAAAAAATAATGTTTTATTATCATTATTACTCAAATATTTACCAATATTAACACTATCATCATTATATAAATAACATCTACCACTTTCTATATATTCTTTAAATATATTATTGCCTAATTCTATAAATTCTTTTCTTATTTCAATTGAACTAATTTTATCAAAATTACATTCTAATGCTTTTCTAAATGATATAGTATTATCATTTGGATTCCATAATCCTGTTTCAAAGTAATTTTTACAATCATATTTTTGTCTTATTTCTTCTAAATTAAAATTTATTGGCATTGATAATATAAAAAATATATCTATTTTTTATATATTCTTTATCAAAATTTATTAGCATAATTATATAATAAATATATAAAAGTTATATTCTTTTTTTATATAATATAAATGAATATTGGTTTTTGGGATAATTGTTTATGTGAAAGAGGAACTACAGTTAGTTTATATGATTATGCTTATTATAATGAAAAACTATTAGGTAATAAATCTTATATATTTTATGATAAAAATCGTAGTGAAAATAATTTAAATGTTATTGAAAAATTTAAAAATAAATTTATAGTTCACGAAACTGATGATTTTAAAGAAATTGATGAATTATTATCAAAGTATAATATTACACATTTATATATTATAAAAGCAGGTGGATTAGATTCAAGATTAAGTAAAGTTGCTAAAAATTGTATTCATTGTGTTTTTACTTGTAATCAACCACACGGTGATATTTATAGTACAATATCACCATATGTTGGTAATAATAAATATCCCGTTGTTCCTCATATGATTAATTTGCCTCAACATAATAAAAATATGAGAGAAAAATTAAATATACCATTAAATGCAGTAGTATTTGGTGGATATGGTGGTAAAGATAATTTTTCAATTGATTATGTAAAAAAAACAGTATATAATATTGCAAATAATAATAGTAACATATATTTTCTATTTGCTAATTTTAATAAATTTTGTCCTAATTTACCTAATATTATTCATTTATCTACAATTGTCGATCTAAATGAAAAGGTTGAATTTATTAATACATGCGATGCTATGTTATGGGCTAGAGCCGGTGGTGAAATACTTAGTTTATCAATGGGTGAATTTTCAGTTAAGAATAAACCTATAATATGCACAAAATCTGGTGATTTAGGTCATGTACAAAAATTAGGAAATAATGCTATTTGGTATAACAACCAAGAAGAATTATCAAATATATTATTATCTTTTAACCCAGAAATAGAAAATAAAAAAGATTGGAATGCTTATAAAGAAAATACACCAGAAAATGTAATGAATATATTTAAAGATGTTTATCTTAAAAATTAAACAGTATTTATTTTTATTTTTATAGGTTTTTTTGTTTTATAATTATATATTTTTTCATTAATATATATAAAATTTTTCCAGTAATTAGGATTAGTTCTCATATCTTCCGTAACAAATTCTTCCCAAAATTCTTCAGAATCAGAATCTAATAATTTTTGCCTATATTCTTCTGTATTTTTTCTATGATAATTTTTAATTTCATTTAAAAGATTGTTTGGAATTTTATATATTATATGACTATATATCTTTAATTCTAAATCCAATGGAAAGTCTTGAGGAATAATCATTATTATTCTGATATACTATATATATAGTAAAATCATTTTTTTTAATATAGTTATAAAAATAGTACATTTCATAAAAAAATTTAAAATTTATAAAAGGTTTTATAAATTTTTATAAAAATAAAGAAATGTACTTTTTTTTATTAATATATTAAAAATTATACTTCTAAACAATTTATTTAAAAATTGATTTAAAAATAAAATATATTAACAATATATAACGAAAATGGTTAAAAAAGGATTTTCTCAAAAATCTAACTATGATTCTCATAATAAATGCAAAACGTCTTGTGAAAATAATCCTGATAAAATTAAGACACTTGTAGATAAAACAGTTGAAGAAAAATTAGAAGAAATAAATAATAAAAAATTGATTTTTGAAAATGAAGAAGTAAATGTTAATAGAGATAATATGGAAAATCAACCAAAAGAACCTATTAAAAAACTTAAAATTGCGAATCCTAAACTTAGAGTTGCTTCTATGTTTGCTGGTTGTGGAGGATTAGATTTTGCATTTCATAAAGAAACAGATATATACAATGTTGTATATGTTAATGATTTTGATAAGGATTCTTGCAATACATATGAAAAATATTATAATTTTAAACCACAATGCGAAGATATAACAAAAATAGAAACTATCCCAGATTGTGATATACTTACAGGTGGATTTCCCTGTCAAGGATTTTCGGTAGCAAATTTATATAGAAAAGAAACGGATGGTAGAAATAAACTTTATTTAGAACTAGTCAGATTATTGAAACTTAAAAAACCTAAATATTTCATATTTGAAAATGTTAAAGGTATATTAAGTTTAGGTGGTTATGAAAATAATGAAGATAAGAAAAATCATAAAGGAAAGATATTTAAAATGATAATTTCAGATTTAGAAGAATGTGGTTATCAAGTAAATACAAAATTATTTAAAGTAAAATGGTATGATATACCTCAAAATAGAGAAAGAGTTATATTTATAGGAATTAGAAATGATATTTCTGAAAAAATTAATTTTGAATGGCCTATTGAAAAACAAGAAATTACAAAAACATTAAACGATGCTATTGGTGATTTACCAATTGAATACAATGAAGAAATTCAACATATTGGAACAAAACATAAAGTAAAACTTACAGGTTATATGGGAAATAGAAAATTAGATTGGAATAAGATATCTCCCACTATTACAGGAAGAGGCGGAGGAACAGGAGGTCCGGTTATAAATGTTCATCCAAGTGAAAAAAGACGAATGACTGTCAGAGAATATGCAAGAATTCAAACTTTTCCAGATGATTTTATGTTTGTAGGTTCTATATCATCAATGTATAAACAAATAGGAAATGCTGTTCCTCCAAAATTTTCATTTGTTCTTTCAAATTTAATATTTCAATTAAATAATCAACTATAATTTATTCTAGGTGCACCACGAGTGATGCGCGGACAAGATAATTTATTTATATTTTTTACAATTAACCATCCTTTTTTTTCATCAACTATAATTAATGTCATTTCGGTCGCTTCTTTACGAACACATTCATTTAACATATCTTGTAAAGTTTTATCACCTAAACTATAAATAATATCATTAATATATTCCGATTCTAAACTTTCATATTCCTTTTCTGATTTGTGTTTTTTTAGTTGATTGAACAATTCATTTAATTTTTGTATATTAGTCTTTGATAATTCTAATCTATCAATACCATCAATTATAGTAGTTCTTGAAGAACCATATTTTTTATTAATCTCATTATAAAATTTATTTGCCAATTTACATTTTGATTTATATTTTATAATCCAACAAACAAACAAATTTATTATTGTTCTAAATATCTTTCTCATATAATTACAACCTTCTGTTCCTAATGTACAATCATCGTTTGTCATATCCTTTACACTAATCTTTCCCAAATCATGATGAATTAAATCAACCGTATTATTTTGACCTCCTAATGGCGCTGTTATATCAAGTTCTTTTGCTAATTTTTCTTCACCATTTCCTATACATTTAAGACTACTTTTAAATGGAACGTCTTTAGATTTATCGCTCCATGCTTGATATTTTTCCACATCTATTTCGCCATCTTGGGTTTGTTTATCATTAAAAATTATAAGTTTGTTTTTTGGTTTTTCTACAACCTCTATTTGAACTGTAGTTTCTTCAGAAGACATTAGGTTTTTTAAGTATTAAATTAAAGATTTAATTTAAATCAATTTTTTTATAAATTGTTAAGAAGTGAAAAATATGTAAAAAAGACCATCAACGATATAAAGAAAACCTGAAAAATATTTGGATTTTTTAATCCAGATTTGAAATTTCAAAATAAAAAAAGGTTGTTTTTTCCTTTTTTTATTTTTTTTTGTATTTTACTCATCCTTCTCCTGCTCCTTCTTCGCCTTCCACAACTCACCGACCTTCTTCATCAGATCCTGACGATTCAAATCGGGAAATTCCTCCTTCACAATACTCATCTGCTCCTTGACAAAGAGATTGTATTTGGTCGGTTCGCGTTTCTTCTTGAGTTCAACTTCCTCATCAGAGTCATTCTCCTTCTTTGACTTCTTTTTCTTAGGCTTATCATCGGTTTTCTTAGGCTTATCATCAGTCTTCTTCGGTTTGTCCGTAGTAATCTGACGATACACCTCAGTAAGCATCTTACCGAGTTCAGCACGAGTGTATTCCTTCTCCGTATCTACAAGAGTAGTGAACTCGTTGATGATCATCTGGGTCTGGGTAGCGGCCATTTTAGACTGTTTGGTAGATTGGTTTGTGTTCTGCTTGTTATCTGTTCCTGGTAGTTGGTGAAAGTAATTTTTAGAACAAAGAATCATTTTTTTTTTAAATCAAGATTTTTCAATCCAAATTTGAAAAAAATGAATAAAATATAATTATTATCATTAATGTTAAGAAAATTTTTCAAACCTTTTAAAAGATGGGCTTTTAAAAGGGCAAATAATTATACATTTTACTATATTAATTTATATAATAAGAAATATATTGTAAAATATTTAAAAAAAATAAAAAAAATTTCTTTATTAAAAAATAATAATAATCAAATTCAATTATTAGATAAATTAAATAATATCGAATTTATTGACATATTAAATAATAATAATTATGAAAACATAGAAGATACATTAAATTTAATTAATTCTTATTTAGTAAATAACTCTGATATAGTAAACTTATATGATTATCAAATAATATATAATTTTTCTGTATATATTTATAATTTAAAAGATATAAATAAAAAAGATATTGGATTAGATCATTCCAAAGTTAGAGAATATTGGTTAAAAAGAGGTCCACGAATATTTATAGCATCATCTGTATTATTAATAGCAAATTATATATTATATATATATTTCAAAAAGTTAGATAGTAATACTAATTATTATTTAATTTTAATTAATATTATTGCTTTATTATTATCATTGTATATGTTATATTATAGATTACCAGATAGTATAGAATCTGCTGTAGCAAGAACTACACATGATTATTATGTAAAATATAAAAAAACAGAACTTTATAAAGTATAAAAATAAGCAATTATTAAATGAAAAAAATTTCATAGTCCGTTACTAAGGTAATGCATATTATCAGCGATTCATCTTAATCTCAAGAAACAATTGTCTCTGTCAGTGATTTTGATTCTTGGCAGATTGCCTTCTGAATAATATGCACTATTTATCCGTTTTACTTCAAATGCATAGTAGTATTTGATACCTTTTACTAATACTAGTAAGTGTTTTTCACTAAACTAGAGTTCTTGTAATTAAATCTTAAATATCGGGTACAATGTCTATCTATACACGAATAACTATGAAACATTTTTACTTAATATGATTTAAATTATAAAATCATAAGTCATTTTTTTATTAAATTAATATTTTTTGATCCAAATTTTATTTATATAAAAAGTATGATTTATTTTATATTATGGCCAATAAGGGTAAGAGATGGACTAATGAAGATGATAGTAAATTAGTTGATTATTTAAATGAATATAAAACATTATTACATCCCGAAAATGCTAATATAAAAGTACCTGATTATGAAAAAATTGCTAACAAATTAGGTAGAAGTGAATATGCTATTTTATTAAGAGTAATTGATAAAATATTATTCAAAAATTATAATGATATTAATGTAGATTTTAAAGATTTATCATTAAATTATAATATACCTTCGAATTTTTTAAAAGAAAGATTTGAATTAAATAATATGAATACTGATATGGTTGGTAAAAAATGGACTCATGAAGATGATGAATATCTTAATAAAAGTATTGAAGAAGGCATTAATTATTTAGAAATTGCTAAATATTTAAAAAGAAAACCGAAAGGAGTTATGAATAGAACAATAAATCATATTATTTATAAAAAATATAAAGATGGCGTTGATATACAAACATTAAAAGATAAATATAAATTAAATTATAGTTTAGAATATTTAATAAAAATTTTCAATAAAATTGATAAAAATACAGAAATTCATACTATATTAAAAAATAAAGAAAAAGAATTAAATGATCAACTAAAAAATTACGAAATAAAAATTAAAATAAAATTATCAAATTAATAATAAAAAATGATAAATGTATATTTTAAAAATATTATTAAATAAATGTTTACACATTTAAACAAGTTTTATGATGAAAAATGCACTGATGTTTATTATTATCTAGGCGGATATGAAGATATAAGAAATGAAGAATATGAAGAATATGAAGAATATGAAGAATATGAAGAAAATGATAAATATTATGATGATTTAATTGATTATTATGATAGTTATTATGATGATTATAATGATTATTAAAAAAAATTAAAATAATACTTCTTTCTCTTTTTTTTTATTAGCACCTACTAAAAAATTCCAGACATCATTTATATCTATTTTTTGAATATATATATCTAAAATATCAATTATAAAATATTTATTTAAATAAAGTAAACACAAAATAATTAATAATTGAATTATTATTTTCATGTTTAATTTATAAAAAATATTATATCATTTTTTATATTATAAAAATAAAATGAAAAAAATTTCATGACCCGTTACTAAGGTAATACATATTATCAGCGATTCATCTTAATCTCAAGAAACAATTGTTTCTGTCAGTGATTTTGATTCTTGGCAGATTGCCTTCTGAATAATATGCACTATTTATCCGTTTTACTTCGAACATATAGAAAGTATTTGATGCTTATACTCTGATTACAAGTATATTTAATACTTGCATTATATATATTAAATCTTTAATTCCGGCAACAATGTCTTTCTATATATGAATAATCATGAAACCCTTTCTTCTAAAATTATTTTAAAAATACAAGTGTCATTTTTTTATAATTATTAAATTTTTTAATCCAAATTTAAAAAAAAAATGATTATTTTATTTTAATAATAATAATATGCTTTTATAGCTTAATTGGTTAAAGCGTTGGTCTTATGAGCCAAAGATTGGGAGTTCGAGTCTCCCTAAAAGCATCAGCTTCTATAGCTTAATTGGTTAAAGCGTTGGTCTTATGAGCCAAAGATTGGGAGTTCGAGTCTCCCTAGAAGCAAATTTTTTTTTTAGTAAAAAAAATATTTTAAAAAATGATTTATATTATTATAAAATATATTAAAATGAATATAAATAATCATTTTAAATATTATGATGAATTAGATAATGATTTACAAAATTTAATTTTAAGTAAAATAAGAAATCCTCAAAATAAAAATTTATTAGAGGATATAATAGATTATAAAAAAAGTAAAGATAATATTTTCAATGAATATTTTAATAAAGGATATGATTATGATGTAAACAGTGAATTTTTTATATATTTTCAAATAGAAAATGATTTATTGAGATATTTTAATGATGATTATGGAACATTGTATTGTATAACAGAAACAAATATAGAAAAATTAGAAAGAATTTTATCAATAAAGAAAAAAATGGAAATAAAAAGTAAAGCATTAGTGGCAACAGAAATAATGAATAATAATAGAATAAACGTAAATATGCGTATTAATATGTTACTTGGGTGTTTAAAAAAAAATGAAAGAGAAGATTTTTTAAATAAATTAAAATATATTGAATATTGAATTTAGGTGATTTTCACGATAAAAAATCGATAAATTTTATTTTTTATTATTATAAAACTGATTTGTTTTTTTTTAATAAAATACGAGTGAATTTATAAAGCTTTTTTTTGGCAAAAAAATTCTCAAAAAAAATTTTCTACTGCGTTACTGCGTTATTGCGTTTTTTTCTGATAATAAAAAACTACATAAAAAATAAAAATGTTTACTATAATAAGTAATGACGCAAAATGACGGTATAAAAATGTATAAATGCGTTCATTGTAATTATTCAACAAAACGGAAATTTGATTTGAAACGACATCATTATGCTAAACATTCTGACACAATATTTAAAAATAGCGATAGAAATATAATGTGTGAAAATGTACATCCTCTGGGTGAAAATGTACATCCTCTGGGTGAAAATGTACATCCTCTGGGTGAAAATGTACATCCTCTGAGTGAAAATGTACATCCTAAATTTATTTGTAAAAAATGTAATAAAACTTATAAGAGTAAAAGATATTTATCAGAACATGAAAAAAAATGTAAAGGTATAGATGAATTAACATGTCCCAAATGTATGTTATCATTTAGTTCTAGACAAGCAAAAGCGAATCATATAAATAGAAATAATTGTAAAGCAAGAAGTATAATATATGCAAGAAAACCAAATTCAAAAATTATAGAAACAGTAAATAATATAAATAATAATATAGAAACACAAAATAATATTGAAAATCAAAATGTAATAAATAATATAACAAATAATAAATTTTATATAAATAACTATGGAAATGAAAGAATTGATTATTTAAATTATGAAAAAATGTTAGAAATTTTTAAAAAAGCGTATGATATACCATCACTATTAACAAAAGAGATTCATTTTAATATTGATTTTCCAGAAAATAAAAATATAATATACAAAAATGAAAATACAACATTAATAAAAGTGGATGAAGAATTTATATATAAGGGAATCAATAATTTAGTTCAAGAATTAATAACAGAAAAAACAAAATTAATGCAAAAATTTGCTATAGAAAATAAGGATGATATATGTTTAAAAATAGATACATATTTATATGAGGATATAATAGAACATTTATTAAATTTAATATTATTAAAAGAACCATCTGAACATTATAAAAAACAGGTTAATATAATAAGAGATATGATAAAAAATACAAATTAAAAAATTAAAAATCTCAATATATTATAAATGATTTTAAAATATTATAAAATAATAATTATAATATTATATTTAATTATAGCGTTTTTAGTATTATATAAATTAAATCCTATTTTACAAAAAATTATATAAATATAAATATATATCATTATAAAAATTGATTTTATTTTTATAATAAATAATAACCTAATATAAATGCATACTGGTATTATTTCATTTGCTAATAGAATCGCATTTAATATAAAATCGAATGATATTAAAGATATTATTTTAGAAAAAATATATAGATTATATAATATTAAAATTATTCAAAAACATTATTATACATTAACAAATAATAATGTTAATTTTCTAAATAATAATTCTTATTTATGTTGTTTAAGAAGTAATGGAAATCCATATTATGTATTTTTCACATTATATAATAATTTACCAATAATTTATTATATTGATAAAAAAATTCATCCAAATTATCAAAAACCGAGAATTATATTAGTAAGAGGTTTATTTGATAAATCATTATTTAAAGATACATTATTTGATGGTGAAATGATAAAAACTTATGATAATAAATGGTTATTTGTAATAAATGATATAATTAGTTATAAAGGAGAACATTTAAAAAAAAAAAATTTAGAAGAAAGATTAGAAATATTATATAATTTATTAGAAAATGAATATACACCAGATGAATTAGTTGATGTATGTAATTATAAAATTAAAACATATTATCATTTAAATAAAAATAGTATAGAAGAATTAATAAATATTTCTAAAATAATAAATTATTCAAGTAGAGGTATATATTTATGGAATTATAATTTAAATTATAAACCTATTTTATATAATTTTAATGAAGAAAATATAATAAATGTTGTTAGAAAAATCAAGGATGAAACTAAATTTAAAACATTACATGATAATAATGATAATGTAAATAATAATAATTTAGAAAAAACTGAAAATAGTAATAATTTAGTTATAATAGATAATAATAATTTAGAAGATGATGAAAAAATATTATGGATATCTAAAACAGTTGATCCTGATGTATATAATTTATATTTGAAAGAATCATTATTAAATGATAAAAGTTTAGGTATTGCGAATGTTTCAAGTTTAGAAACAAGTAAAATGCTAAGATTAGCATTTAAAAATAAAAATGCATCAACACTAATAAAATTTAAATGTAAATTTAATCAACAATTTAATAAATGGAAACCATTATATATTATTAACTAAAATAAAAAAAATTGATTATTTTTCATAATTTTTATAATTAAATGATAAGTCTAATTGATAGAATTATTCAAACAATTGTAATAATGTTATTATATATAATATTATTTACATCGTATTCATTAATATTAATACGATTATATTGTTCTAATATTAATATAATATGTGATAAAAATTAATTATCATCTTTAATTTTTATATATTTTAAATGTGTTGAAATTAAATTATTTAAATTTTCAAAAGTTGGATTTATAAAGTAATCGTGTAAATCATAATCGCCATAAATATAATCATATTTCCTCTTCATTTTTAATTATTTAAAAAATAAAAAAATATTTATCATTTTTTTTCTATTTAATATTTACATTTGGTGTAAAATTTTGTATTGGGGTTATTTTTTCTATTGTATTTGGAATAACTGGATATTTACAATAATTAGGATTCCATATATAATAAATCCAATATAATGGTCCTAATATGATTGGTACAAATGCTATAATTAATCCAATTATACTATTTTTGTCTACTCCATATTTAAAACAATATATTGACATCATCCATGCAGCAATACCTAATAAGGTCCATATTGTTAAAACAATAATTAATATATATATACCAATTCCAATAGTAGTACCACCCACTAATAAAGTATTTTTAACAACATGTTTTTGAATTGGATTTTCTATTAAAAAATCTTCTTTATTATTCATATTCTCTATTTATAAAATAAGAATTTTTATTATTATAAATATATATAATAAGGATATAATTAATGAGTGGTAAAACTAAATATCATATTATAAAACCCAAACTTATCAATAATGGTACAAATGCATGCTGGATAAATGCGCCATTATTTGCAAGTAGTGCACATGAAATAATTATATTACAGCATTTTATTTTAGATAATTCGCGATTAGTACAAGGGGAACTAGATTTAACAAGTATATTTATTGAAAAATTTTTAAATATAAATAGATTAGATAATTTACCATGGAATGAAGAAACATATTTAAATATATATTATATTTTATCAGATATTGCACATGGTAATTATTTTTTTAATAAAAAAGATCCAGTGCCTCAATATGGTTATTATGGTCCCGGTGATATAATTTTACAAAAATTTATGGGTATGATAACTAAAAATTTTAATCCTAAAGCAAGTGAATTATGTTATTTAAAAACAGAAACAAGAGTATGTCGAAATAAACAAGAATTTAATTCACTTATAGAAAATACGGATGGTAATACAAAATTTGAATTAATAAGTTTTATAGCAAGTGTTTGTACTGATACTATTGATAATTTACCACAAAAAGTTCCTACGCATATGAATACAAAATTAAAAAAAAAGATAGCAAAAAAAGTTCAAGAAATTAGAAATATGTCACATTGGAATGCGTATGTATTAACAAATAATGGTAAATGGAGATATTTTAATGCTTTAAGAGGAAATACAAAAGATATTAATTATGATGAAATATATAATTGTTCTGATGATAAAGGAATGCATGTATGTTGTATATATATTGATCGAGAAAAATTTAATAAAATTATGAATTTAAATAAAGTATTAAATAGTTTTAAAAACTTTATGAAATATTTTAATGAATCTAAATCCAGATTAAATATAGATATTGTAGAATTTTATAGATTATCAAATGATTTTATTCAAGAATATTTTTCAATGCAGAATTTTTCTTCTAATCCTGTTGGAATGTTAGATCCGAATGTGGGTTTTATTCAAAAATCAAAATCATCCGGACAATCTGTTGTATCTGATGCTGTACCAAGTTCATTTGGATCAAATGCAATACCAGTTATAACAAGTTTAAGTGAATCACAAAAATCATCACAACATTATGTTAAATCACATAAAATGACAAATAGTATGAAAAAAGAGATTGATATTATAATAAAAAAAAATATAAATTTATTGAAAATAGAAGATATAAGAAAAATATTAATTAAATTAAAAGTTAAAATACCATTAGAAATAATAGATATAAGAGGATTTTTAATAAATACAATATTAAATATTAAAAATTAAAAAAAAATTAAATATATTATATAAATATGAAAAATCTAGAATTAAATACAGAGATTTCAGAAATTAAAAATGAAAATAATATTTTAATTGAAGAAAATAATAATGAATGTTGTATATGTTTAAATAAAATAGAAGAAGATGTTATTAATTGTAACCGTTGTAATAATAATATATGTATAGAATGCTTTGGAAAAATGGATAAGTCAATAAAAATAATTGATAATAATATAAAAACATCATATAATTGCCCGATATGTAGATTGGAAGAAAATATAGAATTAATAAATGTAAATAATATAAAAAAATATAAATTGGAAGATTATATAAAAAAATATATTTCATGTTTGAATAATAATTTATTAAATATGCAAATTAGTATTAATATATTACATCATAAAAATGAATATTTATCATATTATACAAAAAATTTTTATAATATATTAAAGTTATTTTATATAATAGATAAGGGAATAATATTTATAATTGGACTAGGAATATATTATATAATTACTTAAAAAATATTTAATATTTTTAAATAATGAAATTAAATGATAAAAAAAATGAATTTTTTGATATATTTAAAATTAATTTAATAGCGGGTGGATTAGCACGTGGAATAACAATATTTAAATTATATCCAATTGATTTGATAAAAACTAATATTCAAGGAAATAAGAATTATAATTTTAAATTAAAGAAATTATACAAAGGGATTAATATAGCATTAATAGGACAAATACCTTATTATATGTTAGTATTTGGATCATATGAATATATAAAAAATAATTTATTGTTAAAATATAATAATAAAATAGGTATATATATAACGTCGGCAATAATAGCCGACTTTATAGGAGCATTATGGTTATCACCTAATGAAATAATTAAACAGAAGATGCAAAGTGGTATAATAAACAATCCGTATAAGGGATTTTATTATATTTATAAAAATAATGGAATATATGGATATTATAATGGTTTTAGTATGTTATTATCAAGGGATATACCATATCGTGTAATTAAATTACCATTATATGAGATAATAACCAATTATTATATACCGAAAAATAGAAAAATATATATATATGAATCATTATTAATAGCATCATCAATTGGTATGATATCGGCCGCATTAACAAATCCGGCAGATTATTTAAAAACAAAAATAATGATAAGTAGAGAGAATAATATAAATATTCAAAAAACTATAAAAAATATAATAGATAAAGAAGGATATAAAGCATTTTTAACAGGTATAAAATATAGAACATTATATACTGGATTATCAAATGGTATATTTTTTAGTTATTATGAATTTATAAGAAATAATGATTTTATCTTAAAAAGTCTTTATTTAAAATGAATGCTTCAATAATTTTACCTTCTTTTTTATCAAATTCAATATTATAACCTTTAGTTAAATTATTTTTATTATAATCTAATGGACTTGAAGTAATAGACATACCACAATATTCAACCGGTTTAGTATCAAAATCTTGTTGAACATAAATACCAATATTAATAGATTCTTCTAAAATCCATTTAAAATTATCCCAAAATTCTTTAGTGTGTCCTATTGAAACAGATGATAAATGTCCCATTTCATGTAAAACAACAAACATCATAGTATTTATATCCATTAATTCATCATTGTTTTTGAGACATAATATAATTTCTTCACCTTTATTTACAGAATAACTTGTATATCTAGGATCATCAATACCTTCTTTTAAACTATTTTCTCTATAATTTTTTTTTAGTAATTTAGTTCTTTCATCATTAGGATATGTTTTGCCTAAATGATCGACTAAAATATTTAAACGTTCGCGAATTTTTGCAATTAAATTAGCTGCATTTTGGGAATAATCACTATCTTGCACATAATATTCTTTATTATCATATGTACTTTTTACTTTTAATAATAAGCGATTGTAATTAGTGAGATATAATAAATATATAATAATTAAAATTAATATAATTATAATAAGTGCTTCTAAACCAATATCCATTTATTAAAATATAGCTCTTCTATATTAATTTATTTAAAATAAAAAATGATACTTAAAGTTATTATTTATATTAAATATAATGGAATTTCCTCGAAAAGCAGTTCCAGAATTATTAGATACTACTGAACCTATAATATTTCAAATAACAGATTGGTATATACCTGAAAGTGATAGATCTAGAGTAAAAAATAGATATGATGAAGAGCAAGATTTATATACAATTCTTATCTATGGTGTTACAGAAAAAGGCGAAACGGTATCTGTAAATATTGTAGATTATGAACCATATTTTTATGTAAAAGCACCAACAGAATGGGATGATTTATCATATTCGCAATACAAAAAACGAGTTGATAAATTAAATATAGAATTATTAAATGAGAAATATCAAGCAAAATTTAAAGATAAAACATATACGCAAAAAATAATACCAAAACAATATGAAGAACATTTCAATAATTTGAGTATAGTTCAAAAAAATGAATTTTGGGGTTTTACAAATAACAAATTATTTAATTATATAAAAGTTTCAGTAAAATCACTAGCCTTATTTAATAAGTTAAAATATTATTTCCAATCGCGTAAAAAAGATGGTTTCAAATTATATGAAAGTAATATTGATCCATTTCTTAGATATATTCACGAAATTAATATTAAACCAGCAGGATGGGTAAAAATCGAAAACTATGAATTAAATGATAATCAAACTAGATGTGATTACAATATTCAAATTAATTATAAAAATATAATTCCTGTTGATATTAATAAAATTGCACCATTAATGATAGCATCATTTGATATTGAATGTACTAGTAGTCATGGAGATTTTCCAGTAGCAAAAAAAGATTATAAAAAAGTAGCACAAGATTTAGCATTAGTAGCTCGTTCAGGTTATGAAATAGATAAAGAGTTTTTAACATACTGGTTACAATGTATATATACATCAGATATAAAAATAGAAGAAAATTTAATAATCAATAAAGTATATCCAAAAAAGAAAGTAGATTATAAAATTATTCCAAATTTAATTGAAAAAAATATTGATGATATGTTAAAAATTATTGAAGAAATTTCAGAAACAGAAGAAGATGATTTAGATGATATTGAGAATGAAGAAAAAAAAAAATTAACAATTGGAGAAATAAATAAACTAGAAGATCGATTAAATAAATTATTAAGTGAATGTTTACCTGCATTAGAAGGGGATGAGATAATTCAAATTGGTACAACAGTTCATAAATATGGTTCAGATGAAATAATTTATCGTAATATTGTATCATTAAATACATGTGATCCAATTGAAAATTGTGATATAATTGAATGTAAAACTGAAAAGAAATTAATAAATGAATGGAAACGAATAATTACAGAACTCAATCCGGATGTATTAATTGGATATAATATATTTGGTTTTGATATGGATTATGTATGGACACGTGCAATGGAATTAGGAATAGAAGATGATTTTAAACTTGGTTTAGGTAGAAAAATAAATAGAAATAGTTCATTATATAAACAAGAATTATCATCGTCGGCATTAGGTGAAAATATCTTAAAATATTTTGATATGGATGGATTGATTTTGATAGATTTATTCAAAGTAATGCAAGGTGGTCATAAACTAGATAGTTATAAATTAGATAATGTTGCATCAATATTTTTAGGAGATAAAAAAGATGATTTAAAACCAAAAGAACTATTTGAAAAATATAAAGGTAATTCATCAGATAGATGTGTAATTGCGAAATATTGTATTCAAGATTGTGCGTTAGTTAATCGTTTATTACATAAATTAAAAATATTAGAAAATAATATTGGCATGGCAAATGTATGTTTAGTTCCTTTAAATTTTCTATTTAGAAGAGGACAGGGTATTAAAATATTTTCATTAATTTCTAAACAATGTATGGATAAAGGATTAGCAATACCTGTTATAAATAATTATGATAATTTAGATATAGATACTGGTGGTTATGAGGGTGCTGTTGTATTAGATCCAATAGAAGGAATGTATTTAAATGATCCAATAGTAGTATTTGATTATGGATCTCTATATCCATCATCAATGATAGCAAGAGATTTATCACATGATAGATATATATTAGATGATAAATATATTATTGATGATCCAAATATAAATTATATAGATGTATCATATGATTTGTATGAAGGAGTGGGTGATAAGAAAAAGAAAGTAGGTATAAAAACTTGTAAATTTGCACAAGTATTTGATGAAAATGGAAAACAAAAAAGAGGAATAATAGCGGAAATTCTCATGATGTTACTAAGTGAAAGAAAAAATACAAGAAAAAAAATAGAATATGAAACAATATATACAAAAGATGATTCATATACAGGATTTGTAACAGAAGATGATGTAAATGTTAATATATTAGATATAGATACAAATAATAAAACTAAAATTAATAAAAATGATATTATAAAAAGAGAACAAACTTATTCTAAATTCGAACAAGATGTTTTTGATGCTCTTCAATTAGCATATAAAGTTACAGCAAATTCATTATACGGTCAAATTGGTGCAAGAACATCACCAATATATTTAAAAGAGATTGCAGCATGTACTACAGCAACTGGTAGAGAAATGATAATGACAGCTAAAAAATTTGTAGAAGATAATTATAATGCAGAGGTAATATATGGTGATACAGATTCAATATTTTGTAAATTTCCATTAAAAGATTCAAATTTAAATCCTGTATATGGTAAACAAGCTTTAAAATATGCGATTGAAACAGGTTTAAAAGTTGAGAAAGAAATAGCAAAAATCATGCCTTATCCTCAAAAACTGAATTATGAAAAATCTTTATATCCATTTATTATTTTAAGTAAAAAAAGATATGTTGGTAATTTATATGAATTCGATGTTAATAAATTTAAACAAAAATCAATGGGTATTGTATTAAAAAGAAGAGATAATGCAAATATTGTAAAAAAAATATATGGTGGAATTATTGATATCTTACTTAATAAACAAGATTTAGAAGCATCTATTGAATTTTTAAATGATGAATTAAATGATTTAGTTAATGGTAAATCTAATATTAATGATCTTATTATATCTAAATCATTAAGAGCATCATATAAAGATCCTTCTAAAATAGCTCATAAAGTTTTAGCAGATAGAATTGGTTCACGTGATCCAGGAAATAAACCAGCAGTAAATGATAGAGTTCCATATGTATATATTAAATTAGATAAAATAGATAAAACAACATTACAAGGTGATAGAATAGAAAATCCAGAATATATAGTAGAAAATTCATTAACTCCTGATTATTTACATTATATTACAAATCAAATTATGAAACCAGTATTACAATTATATGCTTTATCATTAGAAGAATTACCAAATTATAATAAAGAATTAGATTATTGGGAAAAAATAGATGAAGAATTAAAATTAAAACCAATATATTTAGATGATATAAAAAGAAAAAATAGAATTGAAAATTTAAGATTACAATTAGTAAAAGAATTATTATTTGATAAATATATAAATATTTTGTCAGAACCAAAAATTAAAAAAACAAAAAAAAAAGAAATTAAAAAATCATTTGATATTAATGTAAATGATGAAATAAAAAAACAAAATGATGAAAGTAATATAGATATAAAAAAATTATTAAATAACAAAAAATTTTATGTTGATTTAAAAATAACAGAACCAAAAAATAAAGAAAAAAATACAATTGTAGTAAAATGCAAAATAAAAATAGATAAAAAAATTATAGTTGAAAATAATAATACATGTATTTCGAATAAAAAGAAAGAAATTATTAATAGTATAATGTTTATAATTGAATATTTTGAGAAAAATGAAATAAATCAAAAAATAGATATTAAATTAAGTGGAAATAAAGCATTCATTAAAGAATATAAGAACGCAATTATAGATTATAAAGACTTTGTTAGAAGTGAAATAATTGATAATAACTTAGTTACTAATGCTATGGATACAAATGATATAGGTATTATAAAAAATTCATTATTAGTTCGGGAATATGAAAAATTATTATTAAATAATGATAAATTTCAATTAATAGAATAAATTATATATAAGAAATAATTATTTTTATTATTTAATGTCATCTTCATATAATAATATTCCCCCCGCACAATGGCCTATGTGTACTCCATATCCAATATCATTACCTGATTCATTAGTTAATATATCAAAACCATTTGTAAAAAAAATAGATAATTTATCATTTGGAAATGTATTTGGTTCAAAAAAATTAGAAGAATTATATATTCAATTATCTAAATATAATAATTCAGATATGAATTTGAGAATTAATATTGAAAGACCAGAACAGGAATTAATTGCTAAATATTTACCATATGATTGTTGTGTATTAGAATTAGGAGGTGAAAGTGGTACAACAAGTTTATTAATAAATAAAATAATTAAAGATCCTTCTAAACATGTTATAATAGAACCTTCATCAAATAGTATTCCAAAATTGTATAAAACAGCAAATATATATGATGCAAAATATAAGATAGTACATGGATTTATAGGATTAAATCGCGATATACATAAAAAATTATGGCCTGAATGTGAAGTATCAAAAATGTATGATTTAGATAGTATTAATAAATTAGTAAATAGTAAATTTGATGTATTAGTAGTAGATTGTGAAGGCGCTTTTTATAATATATTAAACGAATTTCCAGATATTTTAGATAATATAAAATTAATAATTATAGAAAATGATGGACCTCAAGAAAATGTTAAGCATATAAGAAATAAATTAAAGAATAATAAATTTAATTTAATACATTCACAAACTCATCCTTTTTTAAATACAACAAAAAATTGGAATATTAATAATGTAGATGATTATAAAATATTAAAAAATAGTGATAATATAATTGGATTTCATGAAGTATATTTTAAAAGTGATGATAATGATATTAATGAATTAGCGTAGATTTACATTTATATGGAAAAAAATAAATAATGAATGGAAAATATCTCATCATCATTCTTCAATATTACCCAATTGTGAATGTATTTAAATAATTGGTACTATTATATATTACAAATGAATAAATATATAATAATATTAATTAATTTTTTTAATATTATATATAATATTAATGCAGTGAATACGATATCATTAACACCTAAAGTTGCAATAATAACAAATGGTATTGTTGGTCTAGGTGGAAAATTATCAATTAGTTTAGCAAAAAAAGGTTATGATTTAATAATACTTGATAATCAAAATAAATTATATAATTATGATTTTGTAGAAAGATTAAAACAAAGTTATAAAACAGAAATAAAAATTATACAAGGAGAAATTACATCAAATGAAGTTAGAAATAGATTATTTAGTATATATGATAATAAATTTAAAAATTCACATCATTTATCTGTTTTAGTAAATAATTATGGTGATAATATTGAACATATAACAGATAATTATTCAATAAATAATAAAGCAAGATTTTTGAAATATTATAAAAATGTTTTTTATGATGCTAGTATTGATTTATGTGAAAAATTCATTTTAAGAATAAATAAAGATACAGGGGGGTCAATAATTAATATAATGCATTCAAATATGTATGATAAATATTCAATATTTAAACAAGAATTATATGAATCCTGTAAATTTTTAATGGAAGGAGTTATGAATATGTATAAAAATATATGTATTCAATCAAATATAAATTATAATACTATATTACCATGTATAGTAGATTATAGAACATTTTATAATATTAAAAATTTTATAGGTAATGAATTATTTCAAGAATATATTAGAAATAATTATATGCGCATGGGAATATTAACAGGTGATGATATATGTGATATTTTAGTTTTTATATGTAGTCACTCGGGTAAATTTATAACAGGTTTAACTATAAAAGTTAATCAATAAAATATTCTGTATTATTAAATGGAAAACTGGATTCTATATGGTATATTAAGAACTATTATTGTAGTTTTTTTAATATTAGCTCAAAAATATGATGAATCATGTAAAGGATATACATGGCCTATTTTAGTACATATAATATCAAGTATATTTTTAATATTATTTGCTATTTCATTTGAAAAAATAGAAAATATTAAAAATGCAAATTTTCCATTAATTATAATAGCTGGTATATTGGTATGTATTGTTGTTATTATTTCATATATAATTATAAAAAAAGCACCGAATCCTGCTTATCTTAGAATATTTAGTGCAATAGAAATGATAATTATATTAATTTTAAGTGTATATATATTTAATGAAAAATTAACATATAAGATTATATTAGGTTTTATTTTAATAGCATCGGGTGTAATAGTTTTAACATATAATTAAAATGTTAACAAACAATAGTAATATTTATTATTACCATGAATATAATGATATGTTATATTCAAATAATTATTTATCAAAAATGTTTATAATATGGTTAATATTTATCTTAATTGGAAATATAGAAGAAATTACAATTTCATATATTCTAATATTTTTTTTGCTTTTTCTTTACCAACCTTATTAATTTTTGATAATAATTTTACTTGATCGTCATAATTATTATAATAATCTAATTCTTGAATTAAAGTCCGAATATCTGGATATATATCTACTATATTTTTTGCAATTATATTTGAAATAGTTGGTATTTGAGATAATTGTAAAATAAAACAATTATCAGGTGTAATATTATTTATTTTTTTTGATTTTATTTTTATAGTATCTAAATAATCTATATTTTTATTAATATTATTATTAAATATTTCAGGTTTATCTATAATTTTACAACATAATGTTAAGATAAAATTTACTGTTTCAAATATATTTTTATTAAAAATAATTTTAATATTATCTCTATATAATGTATTTAAATATGCACTTAATATTTTTTTATCATTTCTATTTATACTTTTATGAATATCATCTCCTTCTATTATGTATGTTATTGCATTATTAGAAAAATTAGATAGCAATCTATATTTTTGTTCCTTATATCTACCATCATTAATAGAACTATTTAAATCTGATAATGTTTTTCTTTCAAAAATATATGTATTAATATAATCATCATATTTTATGTTAATATGTATATCACCTAATTCCAAATTTTTTTTATCAATATTAATAAAATCTTTATATTGATCTAAATCTCTTTCTATTATATTATTATATAAAACAGATTCTCTATTATCAATAATTAATTCAATCATATTGATATAATATAATATAAATATTTATATAAATATAGAATTATTTAATGAAAAAAAAGAATTTAGTTATATATTTTTATTTAAATTATACATATCAAATGATAAATATAATGCAAATGTTAACCATATAATATAAGGTATTAATAAATAACTATATAATTTTTTATTTTTAGTAGTTATAATATAAAATTGTATGAAAGTCATAATTCCAAAAATCAAAGAAAATATTATAATAATAGTTGATAATAAAAATGGTGAATATTTTTTAATAGAAAATGATGGAATATATAAAAAATTAAATATTAATGCAATTATTGGTAATATCCAATAACTAAAATTTTTATTTGATAAAATATTAGCATATGAAATACCAATTAATATATATAAAATAGGCCAAACTATAGAAAATACATAATTAGGAGGATTTAACTGTGATTTTATTAATTTTTTATAATTATTATTATTCCATGTGTTTCTATATATTATACCCAATAACATGCCAATTACAAATGGTAAAAAAAGTAATATATAATATATTAAGTTCATATCTATTATTAATATATATTAAATATATAAATATTAGATATTTAATATTTATGTAATGGAAAAATTATTTAATTATTATTTAAATGATGATTTAAAAGATAAAATATATTCAATGATAGTTTATCCACAAGATGACGATTTATTATATCAAATAAATTATTATCCATTATGTAAAAAATATATTAATTTATTTTATAAATATATTATTACAAATTGGACTTATTGTTTTATTGATGGTTTAAGTATTATTTGGAAAATATATCATTTATGTATTATTGAAAATATTGATATATTATGGAAAGATAGATATAACTTAAATAATAATTTAATAAATTATAAAAAATACATTTCAGATGATATAGAAAATATCTATATAGCAGAATTAATACGTATTTTAAATAATAATGATAATATAAAAAAAATATTAATAAAAAAATATATTACAAAATATGTTATGGTATTAAAAAAACATCAACTTGATTATATAGATATTGAATTATCTATATGGGGCGATATAACTTCATATGGATATAATGATGAAAGTTTAAAAGATTTTGATAAAGAAACAATAAAAAACGCTTATAATTACAGTTCACCAATAATAGATAAAAAAAATATTTATTTGGCAATATTATTATATTAATAATAAATATATATGGATTTATTAAAATTAAATATTATTAGTTATATATCACCTAAAAATATAGATTTATTTACTTCAAATGATATTAAATTAAAAATTATATATGGAGAATATACTATTTTAATACCAACTATTAAAAATCAAAATAATATTATTTATAATAAAGAATTTATATTTAAATATACAATTGATATACCATTAAGTATTATAATTTATGATAGTGATAATTTATTTGGTGATGTAGAATTACATAGAGAAATGATTTTTAAATTAAGTGATAAACGATATGTAAATAGTGAATTAAAATATTATTATGAAATATTATATAATAATGATGATAATATAATATTAAATACTTATTTCAATAAATTATTAGTTAATGCGAAATCATCAAAAATAAAAAAAATTAAAGATATAATAAATTAATTTTTATGTGATTAAATAATAGAAATAATATTTTTTATAATGCAAAAAAAATTATTAATATGTCATTTTCTATATATTATATTAATTATAATAATTATAATATATATAAATAAATATTATAAATGTAATTGTAAAAGAGATGAATATTTTGAAAATATGTTAACACAAAGTGAATTATTAGCCGATGCTATTAAAAATAATAAATCAAATCACGAAATAATAAAAGATGGTATTAAAAATAATAAAACAATGGTTGAAATAGTGGAAATAATAATACAAAAAAATAGTACTTAAAAATTACTAAATAACATAAAATTCATTGAATTATTAGATAAATATAAGAAATGATTATTATATTTTTTTAATAATTTTAAATAATTTTTATAATTATAATTATTCATAATGAAATCTACAAATATATTTTCATTATAAGGAATATTAAGTTTAAAAAATTTTTTATAATTTATTAATAAAATTAATTTTATAATAAAATAAGAAAAAACGTTTGTTTCTTCATACCATTTATTAATAAATTTATAATTATTCATTATTTTATTATATTGAAACAATGTAAAATTTAATTCTTTATTAAATAAAAGTTTAAAAGGAATATTATATTCAATAGAAATAAAGATAGTATTATAAATATGACACCAAAATTCAATAATTGCTTCAACGGGTATAAAATTACAGTTTTCATGAATATTAAAAAATTTTTTTATTTTTTCTTTATTATATGTACTAATGTTAATAATAGACATATTTAATATATCTATATGATGAATAAATTCATGCAAAATTACTTTAGGATATTCATCTTTTCTGAATATATATATATCATTACTTAAAAAATCAGTAAAACCACCATTAATATTTTTAGATCTAAAAAAATCATTTTTAGGAAAAGTTCTGGGTTTATTCCAAAAAGATAAATGTATATTTATATTTTTATTTAAATTATAATATTTATAAATAATTGAAATACGTTTATAAACTTTTAATAATTTAATATAATTAAATGTATCTAATTTTTTAGTAGAATATACATATAAATTAATATTTATATTATTTAAATATATATGATATATATATTTTGTTTTTTTTAAATTATTTATACTATCTTTTATATTTGAATATTTTGTAGATAAAGCATTATTAATATATTTTTCAAGTAATAATTCATTATTTATTAATTCAATATATATATCATCAATATTTATATAATTATACAAGTTTTTAATATTATTTATTAATGTATTAATTTTCATATTCAAATAAAGATCTGGCTTCTTTAATAATAGTAAGTATATATTTTTTATTTTTAATTTTGTTACAACAAATTAATAATTTACTTATTTTTACTTGACAATCATTATTAAAATCTGTATTATTTTTAATATTTTTACTCATGGTATCCCAATATTTTATTCTTTTTAAAAATTCATTAGAAACTAGAATATCTATATCTTTTTTTAAATTATTTGATTTATTATCGGGATACCATTTATTATTATTATTATCATAATATTCCCATTTTTTATCACCATTATAACGATATTTATTTTTTAATATATAATATACCGCTTTTGAAATATTATAATCAGAATCAATATCAATACAACAATCTATTAATTTATTTAATTCACAATCCATAATTTAATTATTATTAAAGTATTTATATAATAAAATTAGATATAAATATAAAAAATAATAATAGATTAATTAAATAAAAGAAACAAATTATGAAAGATTGGGATATATTAGACTTATATTTTAAAAATCATAAATATCCATTTACAGGACATCATTTAGATAGTTATAGAGATTTTATAAAGAATAATATACCGAATATTATAAAATCTATGAACCCTATTACTATGATAAAATATAATGATTATGGTTCAATAATTATGAAAGTAGATATATATGTTGGTGGCGAGAATGGAGATGACATTTTTATAGATAGACCTATAACTTTTGATAATACTTCTCCTAAAATAATTACACCTTATGATGCTAGATTAAAAAATTTAACATATGAAACACATATATATGCTAATATATTAGTTAAAATAACAGATGATGGTGATTATAATTATGAAAATACTTTTAAAAACATAGCTATTGGATCAATACCTATTATGCTTCACAGTGATATATGCATTTTAAATAATCAAGGTTCTGAAGTATTAAAAACATTAGGTGAATGTATATATGATTCAGGTGGTTATTTTATAATTGATGGTAAAGAAAAGGTTATTGTTGCTCAAGAAAGAATAACTTCAAATAGATTATTTACTACTAAATATACTGATGATGATAATTTTTTATATAAAGGATTAATAAAATGTACAGCGGATATCGGCGAAACAGTATTAGCACCAAAAACAATTGAATTTTATTTAGTTAAAAACGAATTAAATATAGGAGATAATTATAAACGTAATAGAGGTGCTATTTTATGTTCTTTTAAAGGAATAAATGGAAAAAAAATACCATTATATGTATTATTTAGAGCATTAGGTGTTGAAACAGATAAAGATATATATGATTTAATATTTGGAAATGATTTAAATGAATGTGAAAAAATATTTTTTGATAATTTTATTCAATTTACATTAAGACAAAATGATAATACTGTATATACTCAACAACAAGCTTTAAATTATATGATTCCATTAACAACTTATGGCACATTAGATCATGTAAAAAGTATGATTGTAACTGATATATTTCCAAATATTCCAATATTTCAAAATAAAGTTAAATATTTGGGGTACTTAGTTAAACAATTTATAAATACTTGTTTAAATATTTCTAGTGAAAGTGACAGAGATAGTTATATATTTAAGAGAGTAGATATAAGTGGTTATTTATTATCACAATTATTTTCAGAATCTTATACAAAATTAAGTAAATATATTAGAGATAGTTTAGATAGAACATATAATTATGGTGCATGGAAAAGTAATAATAATTATGATTATTTTATAAATGATAATAATATTTTTAAAATTATTCCATCACTTATTATTACTAAAAGTTTTACTAGATCTTTAAAAGGTATGTGGGGTTTAGAAGATGATGATGATCCTGAATTGGGTATGGTTCAAGATTTATCCAGAATTAGTTATATTGGATTTTTATCACATTTACGTAATGTTAATATGCCATTAGATAGAAGTATTAAATTGACAAGTCCACATAGATTACATTCTCAACAATATGGTATAATGTGTCCTTTTGCAACACCAGATGGTGGATCAGTTGGATATTTAAAAAATTTAGCATTATTAGCAAAAATAACATCATCTTCAAATGTTGACTATATAAAAGAGTGTTTACAAGATATTGATATTATATTATTAGAAAATTTTAATTCTATTTTAAATAGAAATATTACAAAAATATTTTTAAATGGTTCTTTATATGGTTTAACATTTGAACCTAATAGAATAATGCGTACATTAAGAGCATATAGAAGAAATAATTTAATAAATATATTAACATCTATTTCATGGGATATTAAAAATAATGATATACGTATATTAACTGATTCAGGACGTTGTTGTAGACCTCTTATTATTAATACTAAATTAAAAGATACAAATAAATATACAAATTGGTTCGATATGTTAACAGGTACATTAAATAATTTAAAAGAAAATGATAAAAATGATAATATTTATTATAAAAGTTTTTATACTTCTCCTAAATCATTACCTATTTTTGCAAACAAAAATAAAGAAGAAATATTAAGTGAATTAGAAAATAATGGCGGAATAATTGAATATATTGATATTGATGAACAAAATACTATATATATTGCCATGAATTATGATGATATTAATGATTTTCATACTCATATTGAAATACATCCTTCTACTATGTTGAGTGCTATTAGTGGTAATATTCCATTAGCAAATCATAATCAATCAGCAAGAAATGTATTCCATGCAGCACAAAGTAAACAAGCTATTGGTATCTATGCTACAAATTTTAATAAAAGATTTGATACTATGTCTTATGTATTACATTATCCACAAAAACCTATTGTTAATACACGTATTTCACATTATACATGTAGTAATAATATGCCCAATGGTTTTAATGTAATTGTCGCAATTATGTCTTATTCTGGTTTTAATCAAGAAGATAGTATTATGATTAATAAAAATAGTTTAGATAGAGGTTTATTTTCATTATCATATTATAAATCTATAACTGCTACCTCAAAAATTGAATCCCAATATGAAAGAATAATCTTTGCAAATCCATTAGAATATAAAAAAAAAGGTATTAACATTTCAAATTTAAAAAATGCAGACTATACATATATTAATGATAAAGGTTTTATTAGTGAAAATGTATATATTCCAAAAGGTCAAAAAGTAGTTGTTGTTGGTATGTTAAACGAAAAAACAATTTATAAAAAAATTAAAAAGGGGGTATTTTCAGAATATGTTAAGGAATTAACTTATTCAGACTGTTCAATTGTTACTGATAATTCATTATATGGTAAAATTGATAAGATTTTTATTGATAATAAAACAAATGATGAAGATACTATTATATGCAAGGTTAGATTTCTTAAAATAAAACGTCCAGAATTTGGTGATAAACATGCATCAAGACACGGACAAAAAGGTGTAATTGGTATGATAATTCCAGAAGAAGGTATGCCATTTACTAAAAATGGTATTAAACCTGATATTATTATCAATCCTCATGCTATTCCATCACGTATGACTATCGGTCACTTGGTTGAATGTGTCTTCGCTAAATTATGTTGTATAGATGGTCATATGGGTGATGGTACTGTTTTTTTACCATTCGATGAAAATGTGATTTATGATAAATTATATGATCATGGTTTTGATTCACATGGAAATGAAATATTGTATAATGGTTATACCGGACAACAATTAAATTGCGAAATATTTATTGGACCCACTTTTTATTTTAGATTAAAACATATGGTTGCTGAAAAAATGCATTCAAGAAGTACTGGTCCTAAAGTTTCACTAACTAGACAACCAACTGCCGGACGTAGAAAAGGTGGTGGACTTAGAATTGGAGAAATGGAAAGAGATAGTGTTTTAAGTCATGGTATTTCATCCTTTATGCAAGAAAGTATGATGGAAAGATCTGATAAATATAGTTGGGTTATTTCTAAAAAAACTGGTGTAATTTATCCTTTTAATCCTTCTATAAAAAATAGAATTCATAAAGATAATGAAGAATTAGTTCAAGTAAATACACCATATTCATTCAAATTATTAGTTCAAGAACTTGAAGCAATGGGAATACAAATGAGACTAAATACTGATAAAAAGGTTGAATTTCCTGAATTAGATTTTAATAATATTAATGAATCTTCTGATGAAGAAGACGAAAATAATGATGTTAAAATGACAGGTGGTTCTAGTATGTGGAACTGGTTTTTTAAAACAAATCCAGATGAAAATGAAGAAGAAGAACAAGAACAAGAACAATATGAAGAACAAGAACAAGAAGAAGAAGAAGAACAAGATGAAGAACAAGATGAAGAAGATGATGATAATGATGAATATCCAAAAACATCACTAGATACACCATTCGATTCCGAAGAAGAAGAAGAAGAAGATGATGATGATGATGATGATGATGAAGATGATACTGATGAAGAAGATGATGACGAAGATTATGAAGATGATGATGAAAAGGAAGATGGAAAAGCATCTTTTGAATCAGAAGACGATGATATAATTTATCGTGATACTGGTAATATAAATGAAAAAAATAGAGGAGGAGATTCTTCAGAAATAAAAGTAATTAATATACAAAAATAATGTTAATATAAATTAAAGAAAGATAAATGAATCTTTTACTATTTATAATAGTAATTTTATTGATAATATTATTAATAATAATAATATTAAAAAATAAAAAAACAAATTTAAATTTTTTAAAAAAAATAGAAAATAATGTTGAGAAAATGAGTGATTTTTCAGATAATTTAAATTTAACTAAAAATAATATAGAATTTGAATTAAATAAGATTGAAAAAGTTATTAATAGTTATGATGATACAACTTTGTCTGAAAATAATAGAATAATAATTAATGATTTGAGAAATAAAATAGATATTATAAGACAAGAATTAGAAAATCCACATGCTATATCTGAATTAAAAAAAGAAATTGGTAATAAATTATTTGAATTAGAAAAAACAGATAAAGTGAGTTATAATAATAAGAATAATATAGAAAAAATAGATAAGAATTTAATAAAAACACAGGATAAATTAACGAATGAATATTTAAAAAACAAAAATTCAAAAATAACAACAGATGAAGATAACTATTTTAAATTATGTAATAATAATAATAAATGTATATATATGAATGTTAATAATGAAGGAGAATATACTATAAAATCAGATACTATAAATTTTAAAAATAATAATGATAAAGTTGTAGCAAAAATTGATAATAATAATATTTTTCTAGGTGGTAATAATTTTGAGAATTCTGGATTATATATAAAAGATGGTAAAACACATATTAATAAATTAACAACAAATGAACTTTTATTAAAAGATAAAAAAAATATGAAAATGGTAGATATAGGAACTTATGTTGAATGGTTGGATAATAATAAAAATTTTAGAGAATATATGGACGATGAAAATTATAAGAATAATGTTGAAAGAATAAAAGAAATTGATTTATTGAAAAATGAATTAAAAAATATAAATAATAATAATAATAATTTAGATAAAAAGATTGATAATACTATTGATAATATTAATAATATAAAAACTGATTATAATGTAATTAAAGATATTGATGAAAAAATATCAAATAAATATAAGATTATTCAAAAAGAAGTAGAAGAACAATTAAAAAGAGGTGTACTTAATAATAATCATATTGGTAAATATAAAGATAGTATTGATTTAGAATTAGTTAAATTATATGATACAATAAATAAACTAGATAAAAAGACACAAAAAATAGAAGAAAATAGTAAATTAAAAATGGAATTATATGAAAGAAGTAAAATAAAACACGAAGAAATGTTATTGGAACAAAAGAAAATGTGGGAAGATAAACTAGAAGAAGAGAGAAAACAGCGAGAAGAAAAAATCATGATTCAAAAAAGATTAGAAGAAAAAAAAAATGAGGATGAGAGAAAAAAATTAGAAGAAGAAAGATTTAGAAAGGAAGAAGAAGCGGAAAAAAAAAGATTAGAAGATTTATCTAAATTTTTTGAAAATTATGGTTTTTAATTAAAAAATATGTATTATATATATAAAATGAATAAAATTAATATATTATTATTCTTGCTATTAATAATTTTAATAATGTTTTATTTCAATACTAAATTATTTAAAAATAATATTGAAAATTATAAAAATATGGAAAGAGAACGTACTAATCAGTATCATCCACAAAATTATATTTAATTGGTTGTTTTTTAATTTCTTTATATTCTATGGGTAATGTTTTACACTCATTAACAGTAGACCAAAAATTGTTAATTTTTTCTGGAATATTATACCATAATAATTCATTAAAATTAACTCTTTGAATATAAATTTTTTTTAAATACCAATAAATTTTTTTTTGATATTTATAATCATTTTCATTAAAAATATCAATTTTTTCATTTATATCTTTAATGCATTTTTCACTAGATAAATATGAATTACTATATAAATATTTATATAAATTATTATTTAAACTATAATATTCTGCGATTATTCCATGATTTTTATTATTTAAATTATTATCTGATACATATTTAATATAATCATTTTCATTATTTATTGTTCCAAAATCACATTCTACATAATCACATTCATTTAGATTACAAACTGCTAATTGACCTTGTATTTGGTAGTAATATTTTTCAGGAATTACATTTTTTTTAATTTCTCTACTATAAGGACATTTTATCTCAATCATTATTCCTAATTCTGATATGCCATCTGGTGAAGCTGCAAAATTTTTAATATTATTATTATCAATTAATCCAAATTCATGTATTTTAATATTATTATTTAATTGAGAATATTCTCTAATAGCCATATCTTCAAACATTGTTCCCCATTTTAATGGAGGAATATTAGTGAAATCAGTATTATCAATATATACTCCAGCTTTTTTTTTAGCTAATAATTTATTATTTTTTGAAATACCTTCTAATAAATCACTTGCAGTTAAACATTTTTTACGTTTATCAAACCATTCTTTAGTTCGTTGTTCAATTAAAGGATACTCAAGTAATATTTTTAATTTTTGAGTATTTAATTTTAAATTTTTTACTCTATTTTCTATGAAATTTTTATCAATATGATTGTTCGATAAAAAATTATAATCATGTTGATCTAAAGTAATATCATTTTTTATATATTTTAATAATAGATTATCTAATTTTCTATTAATATCATTATATTCATCAGTATTATTTTTAAAATTCAAATTTTTCATATTATTTGCTAAATTGTCAATCTTTATTTTATGTAACATTATTTTAAATTTTAACTTATGTTTAAAATAATAATAATATTTATTATATATAAAATAATCCATTATTTTAAATGATTTTAAATAATTTTAAAATATCATTTTTTTACATAAAAAAAAGTACATTTCATTAAAAATTTTAAAATTTTAAAAATCCTTTATAAAAATTTATAAAAATAAAGAAATGTACTTTTTTATTTTGTTAATTATTTATTTGAAGCAATAAAACTTTGTAATTCATCTGCTTGTTCTTTTTGAAAAACTTTAGATTTCTGTTTTCTTTTTGTTTCGTGTGTTTTTTGTTTACCTAAAATTTTTTTTACATCATATGATAAAACATCAGTATTATTATTTTCAATTTTATCATTATTTTCAATTTTATCATTATTTTCTTTTTTATTAAATTTTTTATTATAAATAATTTCTAATTCTTCATATTTTTTATTTAATAAATCATCTAATGTTTTATAAACATTTATATCATAATAATTTTCCATTTATTTAATAAATAATAATATAAATTTATATCATTTTTTAAATTTTAATAATACTTATGTTTTTATTCTTAATTTTAATATATTCATAATTATTTCTTCCATATGATCTAGATAATCCAGAATCTACAAACCATATATTATTTTTTAATTTTATATTATCAACTGTATTATGTCCTACAAACATATAAGTACTATTTAATTTATTTAAAACATATTTATTTTCATTATCATTATAAATATTTCTTGTCCACATAATACCATCATTATCATTAATAATTGTATTAAAAATATGTGTATCAATATTATCTAAATTATCTAATAATAAATATTTTTTCCAAATTTCATTTATATAAAATATATTTTTATTATATTTATCTAAAATATCTAAATGATGTTTTTTTATACCCGCATGACAAAATAATAAATCATTTATTTTTACAATTAATGGTCGATTTGCTAATATATCTCTATACATACCATTTTTTTTAAATAAATTAATTCTATCATGATTTAAACTTTTTTTAGAAACATAAGAAAAATTACCTAATATATTCATTAATTCATGATTACCATTTAATGATATAAATAAACTATTTTTTAGTACTGCAATTTTACTTAATAAATTTGTAAAATTAACAACATCTATATCTTTTAATATTTCCCATTCTTTTATATTTATTATTCTATTTAAACTATCTAATTGATCTCCTAATTGTATTACAAGGGTATTATGTGCAATCCATTCTAGATTATTATTAATAATTTTTTCTTTAATTAATAATTTTTTTAATCTTTCTATATCACCATGTATATCACCGATTACAATAATATTTGAATAATTATAATTTATATTATAACTATTATTTTCAAACATATTTAAAAAGTTTTTATATATTAATATAATAATATATTATATTTAGATTTAATGTCTATTGAAGATGTTGATTTTATGAAAAAAAATAGTATTAAAGAAAACTATACATTTATAATAGATAGCAGATTTAGAAATCAAGAAGAATATCCCGAACCTAATAATTATACTATTCAGTTTGATATACCATTTAAAAATGTATTTGGAATCGAAATATTAGATGTTACAATTCCTAAAACGATGTATAATGTTGATATTGATTCTAATAGTTTTATTATATATATAAATACTACAAAAAACCAGATTAATTCATATATTGATCTTGCTAAAGGTTTATTATGGAAAAGTAATGGTAATAATGTTCCAAATAACAGTGTAGAAATAATTAATTATGTATTAGCAGATGAATTAAAATATAGAAATACATTTATACAATCTGAATGGGAATTATTTAATATTACAAATTTAAATATTAATAATTATATAAAAGTTATCAATCCATTTAAATGGATTAATACAAATATTACAAATAATAGTATTATTTTATTTAATCCAAGTTTCTCATATAATATATTAAGTAATGATATATCTAATATAACAGAAAATATATTCAATCAGTATAATATATATAATTTACGTAGTTATAATGTTATACCTTATTTAAATTATACACTTAAACCACATTTAAAATGGTATAAAGTAGATGATATTTTTAATAATAATTTATTGGGTTTAGAATGGGAATCTATTGGTAATAAAAAACCAAATAATATAAATGAAATAAATAATGAATTATTAAGAAATGCACTTTTAAATAATAATATATTTTCTCCTGAAGAATATCAAACTTTAAATATTAATAATTTAAAGTATAATAGTTATATATTATCTAATGGTATTTATTTCAAACCTACTAATAATTATAATATAGGTACAAAATGGATTAACTGTGGTACTACTGTTCCTAAAAATGGATCTCTTATTAATAATATTTTATTAGCAGATAGTATATATAATAAATTTTTATCTTTTAATAACATATTTAATTATACTAATACAGAGTTAAATGATTTAGATTTTTCATTTGATATTGATATAGAAGATTATATTTCTGTTTCATTAGGATTAAGATGGATAAATATGGGAATTAATCCTCTAAATAATTCTAATAGTGATATGGAAATTACTAATGAAAATCTAATAAATTTTTTAAAACAAAATATAAATAAAGATTTTATTGAATTTACTAAAGAAGAATGGATTGCTTATAATATTACTAATTTAAAACCAAATTCTTTTATATTTGCTAATAGATATTGGATACCCACATTATATTATTTTAAACCAGATGGATTATGGATTAGAGATACACCCGAATCAAATTCTATAGCAAATGCGCTTAATGAAAAAGATAATTTATTAGGATTAAATTGGGAATATATTAGTGATAATGAACCTCAATATGGTAGAAAAATTTATAATAATGAATTAAGTAATGAATTAATAAATAAAACTTCCTTTTCTTTTTCAGAATGGAATAATTTTAATATATCTGATATTAAATATAATGATTATATATTAAGTGAGAATAAATATTATAGACCAAAATATATAGAATTTAATGATACTGAATGGACTTCTTTCAATATATCTAGTAATTTAAATGTTGAAAATTTTATAAAAATTAATAATAAATTTTTTAAAGTTGTTCCAACAAATTATAGTTCTCCTGAAATATTATATTATTCTCCTAATGATTTACTTGATATATCTAAAGAAGATGATTATAAATATTTTTTAAATAATTTTTTTGAAAGATTTACTATTACTATACCAATCGGTAATTATACAATTTCAAAATTAATTTTAGCTATAAATGAAAAATTTAGAGATATAAATTTATTAATTAGAAATAGAACTAATTCTAATATTAAATTTTTAAATTCTAGTGATTCATTTGATTTATTATTGCAATGTGCTGGCAAAAGTACTCCAGCCGATTTAACTAATATTATTAAATTTAAATCTGAAAGAAAAATGATTCTAGATATGAATAATTCATCCGCAAATGAAACATTAGGGTTTTATTCTAATGTTAGTAAAAGTAATACATTTCTTACATATTTTAATAGATTAAGTATTAATAATATTAAAAATTATGAAAAATTTTATCATTCTGTTGATTCTTTAGATGATAAAAATGTTATTATTGCACCAGGAATCGTTTATTTAATCGGTTCTAAATATGTAATTTTAAAATGTCCTGAAATAGAACAGCATTTATATGGTTCGTTATCATATACTAAAAATACTATCGGTTTAGCAAAAATTAGAACTAGTCATTGGGGTTTAAATGAAGAAAGTAATCCTTTATTTAAATTACAATTAAGAGAATTTCATCCTATTGGTAAATTATCTAAATTAACATTACGTTTTGAAAATGCTGATGGTACATTATATGATTTTAGAGGTGTTAATCACGACATTGTTTTTGCTATACACTATTATTCTGCTAAACAAAAAGAAACTTTTATGAATTCTATATTTAATCCCGAATATAAAATGGATTTTATGCAATATAAATACACACAAGAAGAACAAGAAGAAGAAAGTGATAATGATGATGAAGATAATTATTCAAGAGTTAATATTGATAATTATAAGAAAAAAGAAATTTTATATGGTGGTAAAGATTTTAATAATGGTTACGAAATTGATTATAATAAAATTAAAAATGATTTATTTAATGAATCTAAATCAGATTCTGAAGATTCTGAAGATTCTGAAGATTCTGATTCTGAATTAAATAATAAAGTAAATAATATCAAAAAAGTTAAAAAATGTTTTAATAATTAATTCCAAAATTCTCCTGGTTTTTTATCATCAAAATTTATTTTTGCTTTTTTTGATAAAAACATACATTCTATTCCATTATTTAGCAATGATGATTTATCACATACTGTATTTTTACTACATTCTTTATTATTCTCATTATTTGATAGTATATTTTCATTTATATCTATCGCATTTTCTCTTGAAAATATAGGCCAAAATATTTGCTCTTTTCTTATTTCCCCTACACTGTTTGAATTATTTTCTAATTTAATTTCACTATATATTTTATTTGTTTTACTTATACATGATGGTTTTAAAGTTAATTCTATATTCTCATTATTAGTTTCTATATTATTATTTAATTCTTCTAATTTTGTTATTAAATCATTTAAATATACCAAACCATCTTCTTTATTAAACATTAATATCCATAATATATCATCTATATGCAATCCTTTACCATTTTTAATATTATCTATAATTTTATCTGCATATCTATAATTCATTCCATCTTTATAATATTTTTCCCATCTTTTTTTTGCATATTCATGTGATAATTCTAATGGTTTTCCTATATTTTTTAAATATTCTGATTTTTCTTTTATTCTTCTTTCAGATATTAAATTCATATTATAATTATTATCAGTAATATTATATTTTTTCCATTTTAACATATCATTTTCTTTATCTCTTATTCTCTTTCTCTCTCTTCTCTCTTTTTCTGTTAATTCTCTTTCTTTAATATTTTTATATTGTGAATCAAAATTTATACTTTTATCTGTATCATTTAATAATTTATTTATATTTTTTAGTTTAGATGCAAAACTTATTAATTTACTTTCTTCATTTTTCATAATTCTATTCCTTTTTTTTATATCTACTTCATCTACTCCTATTTTTTTTAATTCTTCTATATCTGAATTAATTATATCATGATTAATTGCTAATAATTCTTTTTCTACTAAATATTCTATTCCATCTATTAATTCATTTATTTCCAGTTCATTTATTATTGATTTATAATTTTCTTTTTTTATCCAATCATCTCCTAATTTTTCTATTAAATACTTATATATTTTATTCCATAATTCTGTCAATGTTAAATTTTCACACGATACCATATTTAATTCATTACATGTTTCTCTTACTTTTTCCAATTCATCATCTCTAATATCTGCATTTAATGCCAATGATATATATCGAAATTCTTCACTATTGCTAAGTTTTCCATCTTTATTTATATCACATGCATCAAATATTTTTTTAAGTGCTTTGTTTTTTTTTTGATCTAATTTACTTGGTCCGCTTTCTAATTCAAATTCAAATCCTAAATTTTCACTTTTTTCATTTATTTCTATATTATATTTTTCTAATTCTGATTTATCTATACTTTTATAATATTCGTTTGATGCTAAATTATTACTCATTACTATTTCATATATTATATCTGAAACCCAACTTTCAGGTGTTATATTAATATAAGTCCAATTATTTGGACCATCTATTTGTTCTAAATAACTATAATCACTTAAATTTAATTGTATTTTTTCCATCCATTTTGTAATATTATATATATTTGAAGTTTCTCCTGGATTATATTTATCATATATAAATTCTTGGTAATTAGGATGTATATTTATTGAATGCAATTTATTATTATATAAAAATGTAAATCTGAATATCGCATTTTTATTTATTTTTTTCCATTCTTTTATTTTATCTAGCGCATATGATTTCGCTCTATCTCCTATTATATGGTATTTATCCAACCATTCTCTTTCTTTTATTGTCGCTGTAGCATAATCAGGTTTATCTTCTCCACATTCTTCGCAATTTGGCACTGATATATGATGACCACAACCTCTGGGACATTTCCTTAAATTCATTTCCGTTTGCATATCTGAATATGAAGAAAATTGATCTATTATATCTGAAAAATTTTCATGTTTTTTAAAATATATTGTATTATTAAATATTGAATATAAAATTATAAATATTAATATTACTGATATTATATTTAATATTTTATTTGATTTTAACATTTAATTTTACCTCTGCTATTTATAAATATATTTTATTAATTTTTTAAGTTATATAACATATATCAAAAAATAATTTTTTTCTTTTTCCTCTATGTCTTGACTCTTATCCTACATCAATCCATATTAATTCTCTATCTTCGCTTCCCTTAAATTTGTAACTTTACTTGCAATTTAATTGTAACTCTTATAAACTTACTTCATTTGTTATTTCATCATCCTCATCTAATAACTTTCTTTTTAAACATTCTGATGATTCTATCATTTCTTCTTCATTTATAAATTCATTATAATCTAATTTTAATGTTTCATATGTTTCTTTATCATTATTAATGCTATTTTTTAAATCATTATCTTCATATTCCTTTTTTAGTTGTTCATATGTCTCTTTTGTCGTTTCAAAATAGAACATTTCAATCCCATTTATTTTTGTATTCATTAATGTATATATATTATATGCTAATATTATTGCTAATATAAATATTATAATGCTTATAATATTTAATTTAAGTTTACTCCATAATTTATTCATATTGTAAATTAGTTTCTAATTTTATTTTAGAAATTTAATTTCATCATTATAATATTTAAATTCTTTATAAAAATCTATTTCTTCCTTAATATTATATGATACAAAATCAAATTCTATATCATTATTAACTATATTATTAAAGTTTTCTAATGTATTTTTCCATATGATATTATCTTCTTCTAATAATTCTCTATTAATCTCTTTTAATTTATTTATATTTAATTCTGAAATTAATTTATTAATTGTATTAAATCTTTTTTTTTCACAATTATCACACATATAACCATATACATTTAAAATTTTATCACCCCATGTATTAAATATATAAGTTTCTTTTTTTAATTCTTTATTACATGGACCACAACATCTATTAGAATTATATTTTACATTAATTTTTCTACAATATATTTTTTCGGTATTTGAAAAAACTTTTTCTAACATTCAATATATTTAAAATATATTTTTTAAATATTTTAAAATAAATTAATTATTATCCAAAATCTATTTGAACATTACCCACGCCATCAAGTTCATCCGCAGTATCGTCTAAATTAAAACCCATATCATCACTATCCGCTTCATCCCAACTATCCGCTTCATCCCATCCATTATCTTCTTCATTATCATAAACTGGTGCATCGGTTATTTCTTCTTCAACATCATAAACTGGTGCATAGGTTATTTCTTCTTCAACATCATAAACTGGTGCATAGGTTATTTCTTCTTCAACATCATAAACTGGTGCATTGGTTATTTCTTCTTCTTCCTCTTCTTCTTCCTCTTCTTCCTCTTCTTCCTCTTCTTCCTCTTCTTCCTCTTCTTCCTCTTCTTCCTCTTCTTCCTCTTCTTCCTCTTCTTCCTCTTCTTCATCATCATAAACTGGTGCATAGGTTATT
>Ga0208749_1000012_pt1 | contig 47771 bp, 48 predicted proteins | sample Knorr_S15_td_DCM_FD_185601 | JGI IMG/M metagenome (GOLD analysis project Ga0208749, IMG submission 185601) | Marine microbial communities from Southern Atlantic Ocean transect - Knorr_S15_td_DCM_ad_63m_LV_B (SPAdes) (version 2) | ecosystem: Environmental > Aquatic > Marine > Oceanic | place... | reverse complement strand
ATGTGCCCAGCACGGGTTCATCAAGTCAAACGGAGTGTCCAGTTGGCACCTATTCAAATGAAAATGCAATAGTCACCTGTACCGATGCATCACTAGGTTACTATGTTCCAGAGATGGGGTCATCAACACAACTAGAATGTCTTGCAGGAACATACACTTCAGAAGAAGGTGCTTCATCCTGTACAGATGCCGATCCAGGGCATATCGTCAGATTCGATGGCTCCTCACAACAGGAGGAATGTATGCCTGGAAGTTATCAACCAGACTCAGGACGTACAGATTGTATTGCAGCATCGCCAGGTAACTTTGTTTCTGAGAATGCCGCAACAGGACAAACAGAATGCCTCCCTGGCACATACCAATGGGACACCGGCCAAACGGATTGTTTGGATTCACCTGCTGGACAATATTCTGCAGAGAGCGGTTCTTCGACAGTTGAGAATTGTGACCCAGGTACATACCAACCAGATACAGGCCAATCATCGTGTCTAGAAGCCGATGAGGGACATTTTGTAGATGGATTTGGGGCGACTGAACAAGTACCATGTGAGGTTGGAAGTTTCCAAAGTATCACAGGTCAATCAAGCTGTCAACAATCCGATCCAGGACACATAGTGTCTTCAGTCGGTTCTAGTGAGCAAACACCTTGTTCACCAGGAACATACCAGCCATTATTTGGCAAGGAAAGTTGTATTCTTGCTAGTATAGACTATTTCGTCGAATCATCTGGTTCTTCTCAACAAACACTTTGCCCTTCAGGAGAATCTCAACCAGAAGAAGGTCAATCTTCTTGTATCATCGATGATGATAGCGATATACCAATTTTTGCAATTGCTGCAGTTGCTTTAGTAGTCCTTGCAATTGGAGGATTCTTGATGACTCAAGGTAAGAGCAAGCCTGCTCCAAAAGCCAAGAGAGCAAGAAGGCCACCAGAGGGTGCTAAGAGACGAAGAAAGCGACCTGAAGGAGCTCGCAAGCCAAAGGTAAAAGAGGGCACTCCAAAGAAAATTGAAGAAGACTGATTCGCTAAATGCCACAGTTTGGACGTTGAATCAGACACTCGGTTTTCTTGAAATGTGAGTCCTATTCGCGAGAACCATGCGCGAGTATGCGTCCGACAGGGTTGACCTTCGGTCGGATACGGTCACCCAACCCACAGAATCCATGCGCGAGGTGATGACTTCTGCAGAGGTTGGAGATGATGTCATGGGTGACGACCCTACGGTAAATTATCTTCAAGAAAAAGTGGCTAAGATGCTGGGGAAAGAAGCGGGACTGTATGTATCTTCAGGGACTATGGGTAACGCGGTAGCTATACTTGCTCATACTCGCCCTGGTGACGAGATAGTCGCATATACCAAATCACATATTTTCCGATACGAAGGTGGTGGTTATGCCTCACTTGCAGGTTGCTCAATGTCACTAGTACCTACTCCAGATGGAATAATGAGGCCGGAGGACGTTAAGGCAGCGATTCGTAAAGCGGAGGGTAGTGAATCGCATTATCCTGATTGTAGTCTAGTTTGCGTCGAGAATACATCAAACCTAGGTGGCGGCTCAGTGTATCCACAAGAAATACTCGATGAGATATGTCAGATTGCTCATGAAAATGGTTGCAATGCTCATATGGACGGTGCTCGACTATTCAACGCCGTAGTGGCCTCTGGAACCGACCCAGCAAGAATGGTCAGAGATTTTGATACCGTGACCATTTGTCTTTCAAAAGGTCTCGGGGCTCCGGTAGGATCGGTTCTTGTTGGTAGTAAGGAATTCATTGACCGAGCCCACAGATTCCGCAAGATGCTGGGTGGAGGTATGCGACAAGCAGGGATAATCGCCGCAGGTGGACTATATGCGCTGGATAATAATTTGGAGGGTCTTGCTGAAGACCACGTTCGAGCAAAGAGGCTAGCAGTAGCAATTAATGAAATGGAAAATTACTCAGTAGAATTGGATGCAGTCCATTCGAACATAGTTCTAATTTCAACACCAGAAGGAACCGCTAAATCAGTTGTATCTTCACTCGCTGAACAAGGGATTGATATCATCGATATTGATGACTCACAGGTGAGAGCAGTTACTCATCTACACATTACGGATGAGGATATTGAAAGGACGATTGCGGCCTTTTCTTCGACGCAATAATAGCGAACCCTTCATCACCGGAATGATTTCGCCGATTCAATGCGAAGCATTCTGGCGGTCTTACTTTCCGCGCTATTACTAGCACCAATGTGTGCTCTGGCGGAGACTGGAACCATTTGGCTCGATGCTAGAGGACAGCAGGATGCTGGAACATTCGGCGGACTCACCTTACCAATGGGTAATGGCACAGTCGATTCAATCACCAGCGAGGATTATCTTGATCTGCCAAATATAGTTGAGGTATACACAGCAACTTGGTGTGTGAATTGCGTAACCTCAGAGGAAGCCATGAGCGAGGCGATCGAGGACGTCGATGCAGTACTTATCCACTATCACCGTGTTTGGATAGAACCTGAAGACCCATTCGGTTCTGATAGTACCGAGGAGAGGTGGATAGAATATTATGGAGAGTCTTCGAAATCAGTTGCAGGGGAGGAGCGAATCGCCCCTAGTTTGGTAGTGGATGGTCAGCGTTTACATACTGGTTCAAGAGCAAAAGGCGTATCATTAGTTGACGATTATTCACAATCATTACAGGTTGGAAATCGTGCTTGGTTCACCGGGGGAACAATCGATTTTTCGGTTACTTTCACTGAAGCAGGAGCGAGCTTTTCTTGGAATTTTGATAATCTAGTATTTTCTTGTGTTGATAATTGTCCTACCCAGACTACAACACCATGGATTCTATTCGTAGAGGATTCAGCAAATTTTGATGAAGGTAGTAACAATTTGGAAGATTATCATCATGTTAATCATGCAGCAAACCAGATCTCTGGGACCAATGGAACAGCAATTCTCGATGTTCCAGAAACTTGGGACGGTGAAGATATGAAAGCCGTATTACTAATCGATTGGGAAATTGAAAAAGAAGGTGGGAACAGTTTCCATGATAGTCTACCCGGAGTAGGCATAGCCACCCTATTGTCGCTACTTGCCGCCGCCCCCCTAGTGAGAAGTCGACACCAATGAGGTCAATTCTGAGCCGAATCCATCGGCGGGTTCAATAACCCCCTCAAAGCATCATAGATGCTCGGTGGTGTCATGGTTCAGGAACTGATACACTCGGTTACCAATGAAGAGGTTCAACCTGGACCACTTCCAGATTGGTTATTGGACCATATAAAACGGCAGAGCACAGACTCATTACCTCACTCCGAAGGCGGTCCTTCTCGTATTCTCATACTCTATCCAGGAGAGCAGGCTCGGCGAGAGAATCTTGAACGCCTAGCAGATGAGGGATTGGTGATAGATAGAACACTTCACCATACAATCGATTCTCTTGAAAAATCACTTCTTGCGGATTTACGAATGCCAAGAATCCTATCGATGTCGGGCGGCTGGGATTTGATATTGAATGCCGCCTGTGCCGAGGCTGCTGCTAATTTTCAATTTCCAATTATTCATCCAATACCTGAGTTCCAATGGAATCGGAACAAAACACGATCTCTAGCGGCTTTACATTCGGTTTTAGCACGCGAGGGGAGGCTGGAAGATTGGGAGGGGCCAGGTATTGCAGGCTTCTCCCTCGTCCTTAGAAAATTGGAAGAGCAATTGGGAGGTACCCATCCCGACTTTGTCACAGATCGAGTAATTGAAGAACTCGATAGGACAATTGATTCTGAAAGCCCACCATTCAGCCTCTCAGAGATAAATGGAATTGTAATGCTCGACCACTCTCCTGTTTTATCCTCACGAAAAATAGACTTACTACGAGCAATTTCACAACATCGTTCTATTCATCAATTGGTGTATCCTGGAAATTTTAGACAGGGATTACATGGATTCCTCCTAGAAGACCAATACCCAATTAGCGAATCAGAAAATTTGCCTTATTGGTTACCTAGGCATGATTTGGCGGACCTATCAGAAGGAGTAGAAAACTCAAATCATCGCAGATTTAGAATTCAGCGAGAGGCCCATTCGATTCCACTAGCTACTAGATTAATTGCAGAGCAACTTAGGACGAATCCGGATGCTAGCATTTTGCTGATTGACCCAACATCGAGTGAAGAAAATCATCAATGGATCCGAGCCTTAAATGATCTAGGAATCTCCCTACCAAGTTCACAATCGATGGCTTCTAGCAAACCCCTTGGGCATTGGCTTGCTAGCCTCGCTGGTATCTGTCACGGACCTAATGCATGGTCCCTAGATTTGTTGCGATCTCTTGCCTTACAGGAATCTTTGAGAATTTTTCCAGAGGTAAATTCTCATCCATCGAATAATGAAATTCTTCCAATTGCAAACGCGGATTTACTGTCGGAATTGGCTAGAAGCGACCACATACTTGGTGGAGCAGGAACTCTAGAGAGGTGGTTAACCACTCTCGCAAGAGAAGAAACCGACGTAAACAAGGGCCCCACTAAGGAAGCAACTCAGTGGTGGCTACTTTCACTGGCCCAAAGCAATAGACCACTTCTTGCAGATTATGATCAGACCGCTCTCTCAAACCCCGAGTTGTGGCGCGGTTGTCATAGCGGCAAAAACCTGCCACAAATAGAAGCCACTAACAGTGGTGATGAATGGCTTATTTCGGCCCTATCTAGAGTCGATTTAGAATCAGGACTGGACCTAGCAGATGGCTCTAATTCACTTCCAGCAGCAGTAGTGCAAAGTGTAGTCGATGCACATTCTAGACTTCGAAGGATGCAACGAACAACCCGCCAATCAATTTCACAACATGGCTCTGATTGGGTTGTTGAATTGGAAACAATACTCTCTTCAACCCCTGTAAGAAGTGGTGGTGGTAGTTCATACAGCCGTGTCCGTCTATGTACCCCAGAGGATGCTCTGGGTTGTAATGCAGATTTGATAATTCTAGCAAACATATCCAGTTCTTCTTGGGATTTACGAGTTCACAAAGTTCCACTGCTTGGAGAAGAGGAAAGACATAGACTAGGAATTCTTCGACCAGATTCTCCGATTCGGCAAGCCCGTCATCATTTCTTTCATTTGCTGAATGCGGCAAATACAGAGATTGTAATTTTAGATCCCAGCGAGGATAAATCTACACCAGTTGCCGCCCCAATTCGTGAATGGATTAGTACTCACAGTCCAGATACAATTTCCATTAACTTGGAAGAATCTCCGATTAGAGAAAATGACTCGAGTAATCAAAGATGGCAAGATGGTAACTCGTTGAGGGATATGCAGCCACCATCTAGATTACCTCTTAATCCCCCAGCGGTTTCAATACCCCTGGACATAGAAATACAACACGATCGAGAACGACGAATACAAAGGGGCTTAGATGAGCAAGGATACCTACCTGAATCCGCCATCCCCTATCTTTGGGGCATTGAAGATCTACGATTGATAGTCAGTCCACCAAAGAACAAGGTCAGTCCTAGGATGGCCTCACGATGGCCAGTAGTCGGAGGCCCAAGGATGGCATCAATTGACCCTAGGCCACTCAGGCCCGAAGAAACTGGTTCAATCCCATTCGATTCACGACACGGGCATACCAACGGCGCGGGACAAACAGTTCCAATCTGGTCAGCAAGTCGTCTGAAACAGTGGCTATCTTGTCCAAGAAAAGGCTGGCTAACCCGAGGTTTGTATGCTAAAGAAGAGGAGCGTCAAAGGGAAGATCTTGATGCTAGAGTGCAAGGAAATTTGCTCCACAAGGTACACCATCAATTGATTGAGCAAATTTTAGGCATCGAGGAGAATAGAGAACGAACTATCGAAGAAATACAAACTAGCAACTTACCTTTGAATATTGCAAACGCCAGTCAAAAAGATTCCGAATTACAATCTATCGCTCTAAGTATTCTTGCTGATTTAGCCCCATGGTTAGATAGGACCGACGCAGTCTCCAATACTCGCTTACGTATGCTAACCGGCTTTACGAGAAATGAGTGGTTTGATTGGCTCAGTGAAGAAAGCCCAACACCCTTAGCCGGCCGAATTGGTCGAATGATTGCAGAGGAACGGACATTATCCGGAGCAATACCTATAGCAATCGAATGGGAGGCACTTTCTTTCGATGAAGATGGGATAGAAATTTCTCTTCCAGAAGAGATATCTAGCCATGGTCATGGTGAATTACCCTCCTTGAGATTGAGGGGAGAAATAGACCGAGTAGATTTAGTTCCATTCGATTCGGAGATGACTATTTTTGAGGATCAAAATGGATCCCAGACTGTAGCACCGATTCGACTAGATGGTGAGGATTGGCGACCTCGTAGACAAATTATCATTCGAGATATAAAAACCAGTGAAGGTAAACCAATCAAACGACATCGCTTAGGGTTACTAGAGGAATTACAACTTGCACTATATGCAAGAGCTTGGGAGATAGCACATCCAGGCGACTTAGTAATCGCAGCAGGCATCAGTGTAATTGGCCATAATACCGATCATTTCTTAGAAGTTTCAGACCTTATCAATGAGGACTCCTCTTCGCTTGAGTTAGGAGATAGGAGTCATCCTCAAACATCTCGAATGCATCGTTTCCCCGATGAAGAACCAGAACAAGCTACCGACTCATTCAGGGCTTGGTTAGCTCAGCGCCTTACTACTGCCCTTGCTACTGCTGAAGGCGCAGCCAATGGACGGGTTCACCCTACTCCGAGCAAGGGCGCCTGCAAATTCTGTCCCGTAACTTCGGTCTGTGATGTTAGAGTCAGAGGTGGTAATCTATGACGATGAGCAATGTTGAGGATAATTCGGACCCCATCACTCTGAACACTGGGCAGCGTCTAGCGCTAAATTTAGATTCACATATTGTCATCGACGCCGGCGCCGGCACTGGCAAGACTATGACTATTGTAGAGAGAGTAGTTCAGCATTATCTTGAGAAAGATCAACGCGCAACACGACTTCTTCCAAGACCAGAACGACCTAGAGAATTAGAGGGAGGCACTCTAATTTCACCTTCATCCCAAAGGATGAGTTTGCAAGAGTGGGGGGGTTTGCTCCCAGCGGAAGTAGTACTTCTGACATTTACAGTAGCCGCTGCGGACCAGATGAGAGATAAATTAAGGAAAAAAATCGCACGATTACAACCCGGCTCATTCACGACATCCGGCGAATTTGACGCAGACCCAAGGATTACTCACGAAGGATTTCCTGAACAATTGCTGATGTTGTTAGAAGATGCTCCAATTGGCACTATTGACTCGTTCTTCAATCAATTAGTGTCTCCATATCGTAGCTATCTCGGAGACGAATTCGGAGAAGACGTTGTCACCTCTTCAGAGATTTTACGAATTACCGAACAAAGTATCAACACACTTTGGAGATTACCCAATTCAGCAAATCTGTACGGTGATGCAGTAGACGCGGGGGTCCCATCTAATGATGTTGAAGCGGTTTTAGCAGCCCGCGACAGGATAACTCAACACTATTCTGGACGTAACCGCGCGACCAGCATACTCACTCCTATAATTTCTAAATCGATATTCATTTCAGAAGGAGAAAGAGGTTTGCTGGGCCTTGATGGTAGTGTAGATCCGGAGCGTTTGCAACAACGCCTCATGACTTCCATTAGGACCGAAGATATTGAAGAAGTGACAAATACGATTCAATCGATTATCGAGGATTTCGTAGATTGTGTTCGTAGTTATCCTAGGTTATCGCCCAATGGCTGGGAAGCGGGGACTCGAATCCATGTTTTGTCCTTACTTTCCGACGAGGGTCCTCCCACAGAAGATTGGGAGCGTTTGATTTGGCTTAGCAGGGTATTCATGTGTGTCATCGGAGGAAGTCTACTCAAGGTAGATGAGTGGAAACCTTTCCCTAGTGGTAAATTACCAAATCACTCAAGTTATCCCTGGCGACCCGGAATAGAATCTTACACAGCCCTAAAAGACCCAGACAAATCTAACGTCAAAGATATATGGGAAAACTGCCATACACGAGCAAGTAATCTCCTCGGTTCAGAGGTCGGACAAAGGGTGAAACATCACTCCTTACTCGCCTTAATTCTAGATTCTAGAGAGGATACTATTATCCCAGCAAATGCTCGATTTAATCTGACACATCTTCCTGATGAATTACCGGAACGACTTCCAAGTGGAATGAGCTCCGAGAGGTATTCATTCAATATTGAAGCAGAAGCGAGAAACCTCGATGATATCCGAATCATTCTTCGAGGTTTGGCTGGAATCGTAGATGCTCTAAAAGAGAGAGAAGAGGTTCACGAGCATCGAGATATAGCCTTGCTAGCGGGCGATTTATTGTTGGATTCTTGTCCAAGAGTCTGCCGAACATTTTACCCAGAGCCATTAATTTCAGCCCTAGATACTATTGGAGAGAACACTTGGCGTGATGATCACATCCATCGTGCATTTGTTGTCTTAGATGAGATGGAAGTAAATCCAGAATTGGCAGGAGACTCTGCTTCAAATATAGCAGAAATCCGTCGTGATCTAGAAAACCGATACCAAAGGTTACGACAGATTAGGCGAAGGTATCGGGCTTTCATTATCGATGAGGCTCAAGACAACTCACCTCTTCAGTGGCGAATTCTGTCACGACTTTGGGGGCCACGTGAGTATCTTGCAACCGACGACCTAACCGAACCAGACACAGACTGGCAGCCAACAGTCTGCTATGTCGGTGACATGAAACAGTCAATCTATGCATTCAGGCAAGCCGAAGTCGCTGGATTCAGACAATTTTCTCACCGCCTTCGTTCGATAAATCGACATGAGTATGAGAACATCTCTGAGTTAACTCAAGAACCGGTTCTTAGGAGTGATGTAGCCAGCCGTGATCCAAGATTTTCCCATGCACGACAAATTGTACGCGCCTCTCAACTATCAGAAGAAAATGCGCGAAATCTAACAGAATGGATTAATTTTGAAACCACCGAAGGTATTACTCTACTCAGTCCAGAAGAGGTCACTGCTCGTTCGGAAGGCGAGATTTCCCTTACTACGAATTATCGAACAGAGGGAGAACTTCTACAGGTTATGAATGAATGGTGGGAGGATATATTCTCTGACAGACATCGCTTCTTCCCCGACGCAGATTACTACGCCTCAGCTCAGCGATTGTTACCATCACCTGCAAAAGAGAACAATCGTGGAACCTTAGAATGGATATGTCCAGTGATGAATGATGGAGAAGAAAACCCTCCAACCGAATTGATAACTTACATCGATCCATTCGAGTCTGGTAAAGCAGATTCTAATGAGCGTCAAGCGATGTTGATTGCAAAGCGGATACAGGCTATGACCCAATGTCGAGAAACTAGAGTTATGCAATCTGACGGAAACTGGATAACAATACCAGCATCTGAAGAGCCCGTTCGATATAGCGATATCATGGTACTAATGGCCAGCCGCTCAAAAATCCGAGATGCCTTAGTTCGACATCTACGAGATCACAACATACCAGTACAAGCCGACCGAGAAGGTGGCTTGATGGAACGACCAGTTGTCGCAGATCTTGATGGATTAATCCAATTCATTGCTCGTCCGAATAGCAGATTCGCTGCTGCTTGGGTGGCACGCTCTTCCTTGATTGGAATGAACGACGCCGAATTACAATCATTCTTGGCCACAAGACAAGATGAGAATCTACTGTATCGTCTCATCGAATACAGTTCAAACCCTAGACAAAGAGCATTAGTTCAGAGATGGATTGACTTATCCTCATCTGGAAGGATAATTGACTTGCTGCTCGAAACAATCGATCAATCTGATTTGCTGACAGCTCATTGTGATGAAGGCTCACTTCAGGATGTTGAGCGATTCATCGATGAGGTGCGCTCAATTTCTGATTCGGTCGGTCGTGATGCAATTGTAATTGCAGATCGCCTGAGAGATTTGAGAGAACAAACAGGGCGTGCTCTCGAGGCGAAAAATATCCCGGAGAGGGACGCTGTTCAATTGATGACTATTCACAATTCAAAGGGTCTAGAATCGAAAGTAGTCTTTGTTACAGACTTGTTTAGTGCGAAAGGAATCATTACATTGACCAATGAAACACAAGAAAGATTAATTGTCAGTCCCGAATTCTTCGCTGGACATCCAGCACCGTGGCCAGGCGACGAATATCCAATTTCGGCTATGTGGGAACATGCAAAAAAAATCGCCCAAAAAAGGAAAAATGCAGAGGCTAGACGCTTGCTTTACGTCGCCGCAACTAGGGCCGAGGAGCATTTAGTAATCGTAGGATCTCCAGCCAACACTAGTTGGCAAGAAGATTCTGGTTTACATTTGCCTTGGAGATATTCTGCTACTGAAACCACCCTTGGACAAATGTGGGTTGAATCACTTAGGCAAGCCTCACATCGTAGAGGTGAAAATTCTCATGACTCGCCTTGGATGTCTGTGGAAGATGATAATCAACCACACCCTCTCAACTCAGAGGGGGGCCTCGATAGAATACTCAACCCCGGTTCACTTCGTTTTGATGGATGGCTAAGAGCCGAACAAGATGGCCATGAGAAAATGGGCATCAATATTTACCACAATCCTGACTGTCTAATCAGCGAAAATGTAGATGAGAATGTACTGCACTCTCCACTTGTTCGCCAAACCATGTTACACGAAGCTGCAATGGATGATAGGGTATCTTATGTCGAAATATCCTCAAGAGTGGAAACAGGGGCAAGAATACGATTAGCCCCTCACAGATTATCGAAAATTGATTCTTGCCCTCGCCGGAATTGGTTCGAGACAAGGGGTGGATTGAAACCTGATTCCATATTCTCCTCAGATCAATTGTCCGATGAGGATAATGATTCGCGCTCAACTCGCCAAATGGATGAACCGAATATAGAATATGAAGATACGAATCTTCCAAGTCCAACAGAATTGGGATTGATTGTTCACAGGATGTTTGAGGTTGGAATTGGTAACCCCGGGCCTTCAGGAAATCAACCCTCAATGCCACTTCCTACAACTTGGTCAAATAAGGTGGATAGTCGCTTATTGGATAGTGAATTGATGGCAGAAGTATTCGCCGAATTACTACCGATGGATGTAGATCATGAGAAAACCTCAGAGATTGTCGCTGTGATGTTACAAAGAATCGAAGAAGGCCATATTGGAAGATTATCAAATGCGAAAATCATCGATGGCGAAAGAGTTGAGGGATTACGTACTGAATACCCATTTACTATATCAAATGAAATTTCCTTTGAGTCCGTATCTAGGAATAGATGGACTCCAGATGGAGAGCAAACACTTGCGAATATCACCAACGCTTTTGTCGATATGGATGGTTCAATCGACCTTGTATTATGCTCAACTCATGAGGATGGTTCCTCCTCGATTCGTCCTATTGACCTAAAGACGGAGCAGGCAGAGTCTGTTTTGACAGGCTCAGGGAAATTACTCGAAGCCTACGGAAACACCTCCACATCGCCTGTGAATGATGCTGAATTGGATATGTTGGAGCATCATCGGTTACAATTGGCACTCTATCACCGTGCTTTGGAGAAGATGGAGGCATCAAGGCCAGAAGGACAGCGCCGTCGGGTAGAGAGGCCAGCGATACTTGTTGGTGTTTCAGGCCGCTTAGTGATCTATCCAGAAGAAATGTTTGCCGCGGCACAAGCGGACTTGGATAAAATTCTTGCAACAGCTGCTCGTATGGAGTTGGTCACAGAATTACCATTAGCAGATTTCCAAAGAAGACCTGAATCAGAGGCTCATATATGCAAAATATGTCCATTCAGTCGAGGAGATTTGCCAATCTGTGGCCCTCTTCCAGAACTCATCACTTAATCCCAATTTGGAATTAAATTGTGAGCCACCTATGGGGAATAATCCATTTGCCTAAGGGATACCGCGTCTCCATGGCAGTAGACCTAGATAGTATGGCAGAGAATGCCGAGAGGATTTGGGAAGAGTCAATTCTTCCTAGTCTTGGAGAATTTATCGAGATTCATGCCTTATCGCCAATGTTTGAGCCAAATTGGGATGAATTAGGAGAATTGCAGGCTACAATCGATTTATTCTGCTCATGGTTAGATAATCAGGGAATTCAGGGTATGAGTTACAAGATTCATCGAATTGAGGATCGTACTCCTGTGCTTTTGGTGACTGTAGAAGGCACTGGAAGTGGCGAGGCACTATTCTATTCTCACTTAGATAAGCAACCCAGCCGACCCCACCTTTGGTCCGAAGGTCTACATCCACTCAATGCCGTTAGACGAGACCCTTTCCTGTTTGGTCGAGGGTCGGTTGACGATGGTTACGGTGGTTATCTATGTGTAACAGCAATTCGGCTTTTGCAAGAGGCTGGAATCCCTCACCCAAAGGCCACCTTTCTAATTGAGACCTGTGAGGAATCCGGCTCATTTGACCTACCTCCTTACCTAGACGCGTTAACCGAGGACTTGGGTAACCCCGACCTAATCGTGGTTCTCGACAGCGGAGGGCCAAGTTACGAACACATTTGGGTAACCGAGGCACTGCGAGGCCTTGTTGCTGGAAATCTAAGTGTTAGAGTCTCTCATGAAGGAGTACATTCTGGGATGTCTGGAGGGGCAATTCCGTCTTCGTTTAGGATACAGCGAATGCTTCTCGACAGAGTTGAAAACACAAACACAGGTGAGGTCCTAATTCCAGAAATGCACGTTCAAATTTCTGAAAAAATAAAACGAGAAGCGGCAGCCTTAGGGGAAATAATAGGAGATGAATTATGGACATCTTTGCCTGTTGTCAATACTCTCGAAGCCCAGTCAAAAGAATCTAGTGAGATGCTATTGGATATCAATTGGAGACCAGCTCTTTCGATTATTGGAGCAGACGGTATACCTCCCGTACAGACCGCAGGGAATGTTCTGCGGACAAATACAGACTTGAAACTCAGTTTTCGAATTCCACCAGGGGTGAAAGCGGATGAGGTTCAAGAGATTCTAAAGCAGATTCTAGAGGAAGATCCACCGTATGGGGCAGAAGTGACTTACAATCCAACTGAACCTGCCGATGGCTTCCATGCGCCTCCCTTACACGAAGGCGTAGCTTCGGCTCTAGAATCCGCAAGTATTCACCTAACAGGGCACCCTCCGATGGCTACTTGGATTGGTGGGACAATTCCATTCATGGCGATGATTCAGGGTAAATATCCTGAAGCCTGCTTCCTTTGTACTGGGTCATCAGGCCCGGGCAATAATGCACACGGCCCCGATGAGAAATTGCACATACCTCATTCAAAGCGACTGAACGTTGCACTGGCAGTCGCTATTGCGGCGCTTTGTGAATGATTTCCCAGATATTTCAAACTCAAATTTGGATATTCTAAGTGCGGTCTAGGATGATATTCAATCCGCCGAAGTTAAAGCAGGGCGGAGTTTCGAGGGATATGAGGTGCGCTGATGAGCGATGAAGAAGTCAACGATTCTCCCGATCTTCAAATCCGTCAATTGGAGGAAGATTTGATCAAGGAGAAAGACCGACTCGAGAAACTATACGCCGGTTATACAGCCCTCAAAGACACCTCTGATGAAAAGGATGCAACCATCGATGTTCTAGAGCGTCAGATGATCGATAAAGAGATTGAGATGGAGGGTCTTCAAGAACTTCTTTCAGACAAGGACAATCGCATCAGAGATCTCGAATTAGATGGCGCAAAGAACTCACAACGAGTAAAGCATCTCGAGCCTGAACTACAGAAAATGGAAGAGATGTACAGCCGTGAATCGGCTCGTTTAGGTAGAGTATTCGAGGTCGCTGAAGACCTTGACGAAGCTCTACGAGTGGCCAAGGCACAATTGACTGCTAGAGATGATTGGTATGCTCAGCACATGAGACTATTCGAAGACCTAAGTCAAGCGATTCAGACGCGATATGACATGATTGATACAGCGATTGAAGCAATTCGCGAGCAGGAACTCAAACAGGCAACATTCCGCGAGAGAATGGATGAAACTCTCGAGGCGGCTGCAGATGCGGCTGAAGAAATGGCCAAAGAAGCAGCCGAAGAAACTCCGGAAGAAGTGGACGACGAATGATTTCTATTCGGGTTTAGTTCCGTCAGCTAGGCGTATGCATTTTGCAGGTACTCCACCCCATACTTCTCCGGCTGGGATATCAGTCCATTTTGGTAAAACTGCCCGATTAGCAACGACTGCTCCTTCACCGATTGTACATCCAGGTTGAACAGTCGAGTTTCCTCCTATTAGGGCACCATCTCCTATTTTTACGGGGGCCATAACCAACTCACCTTTCTCTACCAAATGGGCGTTAATGATTGCATTTCCTCCGATTACTACACCATCCCCTAGGGCAACTGATCCAGCATCATTTAGATGGGGGGAATTAATCTGACAACCGGCACCAATCTTCGCGCCAGCCATGCGATAGTAAATCGTACCAACAAAAGAAGGAACTAAGATTGGCAAGAATAGTATCGCAACTCTATGGAATACCATTGACCAAGCCCATTGAATTGTAACAAATGAACGAAGAGGGTATCTGCCTGGCTCTAGCCGAGGTCGGAATAATCCACCTAGCAATCCCGACATCAATACTAGGGTAATTCCCCAAACCACACAAGCTAATCCTAGAGAAATACCAGTGCCGACTAATTCCAACCAATTTGCTTGATCAACTAGGTATGCCCTAGCCTCAAGAAACATCCAAACACCAGGGATAGAAGCAATTCCAACAATAATTCCAAGGAATGGAATAATCAGAAAAGTCAACAAATTTTGAACAACCTCAAACGACTTCAGGTACACACCCCGCCTTCGGTCTCGGTGAGTCAGTCATCAATTTTGGCCTGTCGGCAGAATCAAGACATTACTGAATGCCGACACAATATGGCTCAGGCTTGTGGCATGCTAGGCGATGGTTCACCTGCGGTGAAAATCCACCATCTAGTCAAAGCACCAGAAAATACAGCCGAGTCTATTGCACGTCGCGAATCTTGGGACGCAAAGAAGCCGGCGACGGTCTATGTAACGCCTGAGCGAATGCCAGACGGAACACCCTGTCAAGCAGCAACGGTAATCTTGCGTAGTCGTGGCTGTGCTTGGTGGTGGAAATCGGGTTGTACTTTCTGTGGCTACTTCAATGATGTTCGTGACGATGTAACTGCAGATGATCTATTTGATCAGTGGGCCGAGGCAAAAAATCAGACCAATGATTTCGAAGGATGCTCTATGGTAAAGGTGTACACATCGGGTACCTTTTTCGAGGATCAAGAGAATCCAGTAGAATGGCAGGAACACGTTCTCAAAGAGACGCATGAAATGGGATTACACCTTGTAGTCGAAGCCCAAGCCCATATGTGTAAGCCAGAGAAATTAGAGTTCCTTGCCAAGCATCATCCAGGATGTACTGTAGCCATTGGGCTTGAGGCCTACGATGATGCAGTATTGCGGTTCCATATTAACAAAGGCTTCTCCACAAAAACATGGAGGAAGGCCGTAGAAGATCTTCAAAGAAACAATCTTCGCGTCAAAACCTACCTGATTTTCAAGCCTCCATTCATGAGTGAAGGTGATGCATTGAATCACACATCAAAGTGGCTTGTAGAAGTCGCTCCACTTTCCGATGAAGTGTCGATAAATCCTATGAATATACAGAATCGAACAATTGTCGACCGATTGTTTAGGAATCGAGAATACCGCCCACCATGGCTATGGTCTCTAATCGAAATGATTCAACGTACTCACGAAGAGACAGCAGAACACGACTCTCGTATTATCGTACATCCAACTGCAGGAGGAAAGATTCGCGGAGCCCACAACTGTGGTTCTTGCGACAAACATGTAGTCGCTGCTATCGAACGATATTCGGTTTCTCGTAACCTAGCCGAATTCAAAGGATTAGAATGCGAATGTAAGGCGATTTGGAGAGCAGAGATAGATTCTGACCTCTGTCTCCCCACTCCTCTTGGCACTGGTCGAGATAGGCGTGGCAACCGCGTTGACCTAATGAGAGCTCCTTGAGGTGAGGGACTACGTCCCTCGCCCAACGCTTAAGGGCGAATCTTCTGTGGTCCACCTGTCCACGAAGTGTTGTGGACTAGTGGTGTCTAAATGAACAATGATGACGGATTCTTACAAGGCGAGAACGAACCTGCTGCTTCGAAGGTGGTAATTGTTGGAGCATTAGTCTCCTCTCTAATATTCATGGTGATATACAGTATTCTGTATCCAGGACAAGATTATCCTGTTCTTTCTGATTTCGAGACCTTCGGTTCTCTGACCGGAGGAATCTGGTTCTTCCTCCTCGGAGCAATATTCGGAATGTTCTCGATAGTTGCGACGATGATTACGGAGGCAACTCGCGAGTGAGGTGATTATGATGTCTGAGATTCTAACTACTCTTGCCATCTTTTGGTTCTCTGCGCTAATCTTCTATATTCTAGTCCACAGAGGATTGTGGATATTCTCCGACGTAGCACGAACTATGGGGATGTTCATGCTTGAGAAAGCCCTAGGCCCGGGAATCGACTTAGTTGAAGGCCGTTCAGGTTCTGCTGCAAGAGCATGGATTATGCAATCGGTTCTATGGATGATGGTCGGCGCTCTATTCACCTTTGAGGGAATGTGGCTTTCACATGACCCGACCGCACTTCATTCACTTGGCGCATGGGGATACGACCCAACTGCAGAAACACTAGCTGCCACAGGTAAGGCTGTAACATCATTTGGTGGAATAAGCATGGCACTAATCGGCTGTGGCCTACACATTCTTCCCAAGTTATTGGGCACAGGACTTGCGAGTGAAAGAAATGGAACCTTGGTCTCATTCCTTTACTCAGGTGGGGTATTCGTCACTTTGATTGGCTCCCACGATCCAGTTATTCTCGGAGCCAAAGTTTTGGTTATTGGAACAGGAATACACATTTTGGCAGTGACAGCCATCGTCATCAATCAATTACTCACTGTAGCTAGTCGCACCGACTCAATTCCGATGCCAGCATGGCTTATTCTGCTAGGTTTGATGGCTGAATCATTCAATGTTATCGCTGTTATTTCAACCGGTGCAATCGAGGACGGAAATGGCCAGTGGTTGATGTACAGATTACAGGGAAGCGGCTTCTTCTTCCTTTCACTATCTGGTGTTGTATTGTACGCATCTAGTGTTGGTTCTGGAAATGCGCTTTGGTCCAGAACGCTTGTTGGTGCAACACTTCTAGGTGGCTTATTCACACTGAACCCGTTTGGGGCAAACCACGGAACTCTAGTTGCAGATTTATTCGGTCTTGATGCTGGAGAGTTGGCAATGTCCACCAATGACACGGTAATCGCCACCTTCCTAATGGCGCTTGCATCAGTGCCGGTAATCGCATTCGTTGCAAATGCTATGCTAACCGTTCGGGATAGTTCCTCTCCTGGAACTCCCGGTTTGGCCGAGATTAATCTTGGATTGCTAGCCATGATTCCTGTATTCGTTGGCTCCCTATTTGTTCAAACCGATGCAGTATCGGGAACTAATGCAATCTCTGGCCTCTCTTGGACAATCGAAGAGATGAGTCGATGGGCAGTATTGGTACCGCTATCACTTGGTTCAGTACTTGCTCTCTATCCTTCAATTACCGGGCGACAATTGGCGTCTGCAGACCGCGCTCGAACCGCGTTTTGGTTGATGGGCGCTGCAGTTTTGCTTGGGTTAATGCTCAATTTAACTTCCAACGCTATTGATATGGCTCTGTTAGATGCGGGTGTGGAAGACCCATCTAGCCTGTCTCATGAGCTTTCAGTGGCGGCTTCTGTGATATTCTACTTCGCAGTAGTTTCAATGATTCTACACAGTCTAAACATGGTAAGTGGTCTATTCCGAGGTGGTATTGTCGGAGAAGAGCCTGAATTTTCCTCATCTATTGAAGCAGACACATACAACCTAGCATCTGCAACAAGCGTCTCTAGAATTCTTGCTTCTGGTGCAGGAATGGACACAATTATAGTGCCAGTGGGCGAATCGGACGAGAAGGGCTCAGCAACTGATTTGTAAGAAAATCACTACAAGCCACCACCGTCAAGTTGAGGGCTAAACACCTTTGTTGAGTGGAAGGGAAAGACATGAGAATAGGCCTAGTTGGTAAACCGAACGTTGGAAAATCAACGACATTCTCGGCTCTAACTCAAACACCAGTGGATATTGCAAATTATCCATTTACAACAATTGATCCTAATGTAGGTGTAGCATGGATTCCGCTTAGAGAACCGTGTGCCTGTTCGACATTAAGAGAAAAACGCGAGGCAGATGGAAGACTTGAATCAACAACTGATGACGACCCCAGAAGAGGTAGTATTTGTTCTCCAAATACTGGCTCTTGCATTGGGCATAATCGACTAGTACCCGTCACCTTGGTGGATGTAGCTGGATTGGTTCCAGGAGCCCACGAGGGGCGAGGACGAGGAAATCAATTCTTGTCTGATTTAGCCCAATGTGACGCACTAATCCAAGTCGTTGATGTATCTGGTTCGACAGATTTGGAAGGAAACCCGGTAGGTCAGGGAGGCTCCAGTCCCGTCGAAGAGCACGAGTTCCTTCTAGGAGAGTTGGATGCTTGGATTCGTGGAATAATCGAATCTAGCTGGCAACGTGGAGCTCGTCGTGTCCAATCAGAAGGCGATAAGGCCCTAGTTACATATCTATTAGATCAGTTAAGTGGCATCGGTGCGAATGAATCCCATGTCTCATCAGGCCTTATCGAGGTTTCATCTCAGCATCCCGATGCCGGCGTCCCATGGTCTTGGGGTCAAGAGGAGTTGACAACACTCGCGAAAACAATTAGAATGGGATTATTCCCTATTTGTATTGCAGCAAACAAAGCCGATCGAGCGGAAGAGGACTCATGGAATCAGCTTCAGGAGATGGTAACTGCATCTGGAGGAATCCTGGTTCCCACAAGTGCTGAGGCAGAACTCGCACTGAGTAGGGCAAGTTCTGCTGGATTAATTCAACACAGGCCCGGAGGAAATGGTTTTACCGTCACCGAAAAAGGAGAGTCCAATTTGTCAGACGCACAAAGGAACGCCCTATCCTCAATTGGAGATTCGCTTGCAAAATGGTCTGGTGGAGGATTGGTTGGGCTTGTTGGAGATATTTTATTCGATAGGCTCGATAGAAGAGTTGCCTATCCTGTACAAGACGAAACTCACTGGGTAGATGGAGAAGGTAATGTCCTCCCCGACGCTATTCTAATCTCAGAGGGGACAACAGCGAAGGGATTAGCCTACGCAGTTCACACAGACCTTGGTGACGGTTTCATTCGAGCTACAGACGCCCGTAGTGGACGTGTAATCGGTGCAGATCACGAGGTAAAGAACGGCGACGTGATACGAATTCACGCCAAATCATGATTCAATCGTGAAGTCTGGACGAGAGAAGGGTGAGCTGTCTCTCGGCGTCCGCCCCTTGAAGCGGCCAGCATCCGCACGAACTCATAGCCACCGCTAAACGGTGGTCGCGGGTTGTTTGTTAAGTTACTATCAGCTTCAACCGAAGAGAGAACCGAGGCCTTCGAAGCCACCGGCTTCTTCCTCTTCTTCTTCCTCAGCTGGCGCTTCTTCAGCAGCAGGAGCAGCGTCTCCACCACCGCCACCAGCAGCAGCTGGAGCAGCAGCGACAGGCGCAGCAACGGCAGTTGCCATTGCTTCACCGATGTCAACATCGCCGAGGGATGTAACAAGTGCCTTTACTCGGGCACCGTCAACCTCAACACCAGCAGCGCTCAAAACTGAGCTAACGCCGTCTTCATCGATATCCTTCTCTGCGGAGTGCAGTAACATTGCAGCATATACATATTCCATTTTTTCTCACCTATTTTTTTCAACCGAAGAGATCGCCGAGTCCACCGAACCCAGCGTCTTCTTCTTCCTCCGCTTCCTCTTCTGCCGAGACCTCCTCGGCGGATTCTGCTGCATCGGAGGTTGCAGCAGGAGCACTTTCAGCAACGCTAGCAGCAGCACCCAGTGCCGCCGCCAACTCGTCATCAAGCGCAGAGGAATCTAACTGACCTGCTAGGGCCAGCGCACGTGCATTTGCACGTGTAATGAATAGTGGAATCGTAACATCGTTTGTGATGCCTGCTTCCACCGCGACAGATGTTGCCTCACCACTCGCCTTCGCGAGTAGGGTAGGCATTGTCTGTGAAGAGAACCAGCGAATGTTGCAGGCGAGGTTGAATGCGCCTGATGTCGCGGTAATGATATCCGATAGGACTCCGTCTGTGTCTAGGTCTAGCGAATCGGCTTCGAATAGGAATCCGTCCTCAATAGCTCCGGTTAAGATAATTCCAATTTCAATCGGGTTAATATCCAACTTGGAAAGCATGATGCCAAGATCTGCTGAAATCGGCTCACCCTTATTGACAACAGTAGTAGTCTTCTGAATGGCAACCTTTCCCTTGTCTATTTTTGCAGGGATTCCAACAGCGTTGAACTCACCAACGATTGGACCAGGTCCGAATTCGGTTGGTCCTGCCTCGACTACAATGTCCATTGGCGATACTTCTCCTTCCTTAGCAGCACGACCTTGTTTTGTCTTTTCTAGTTCGGAGTATAGTTGGAAGGCATTCATAGAATTAGTATGAACGATAGCAGGTTGTACTGCTCCTTCAAGTAGCGATTCTAGTTCTTCCATCGGCCGACCGGTCTGCTCCCAAGCAAGGCGCATCAAGGTCTTCTTTGCCATTGTTATCGATAGGCTGCTACGCAAATCATCGCGCATGCTTAGCATATTTTTGGCAGGAACTCCTCCGATGTCGACAACCCCAAGAACTCCATCTGAGGTTAAGATTGCAGCGAGTTCACCAACACGGTCTCGCTTCCAAGACGCAACCTTTGGCTCAATCATTCAATCACCTCGACCTTGATTGAAGGGCCCATTGAGGTCTTGATGTAGCAAGAACGGATATTTCCAGTGCCGCGCTCTAGTTTTCCAGTAACACGGCTCCAGATGGCCATCGCATTGTTGGTTAAATCGTCGAGACTTTGCTCTCGTGATCCCATTGGGCTGTGGAAAGTCATATTGTCTCTTGAACGAACAATCGTTGTATCCTTCAGACCAGCTGCAACCATTGCGGGGTCAAGAGTAGGTGGAACGGGTCGTGGCATCTTACCACGAGGTCCGAGAACTACACCGAGGAATCTACCAACGGTTCCCATGTGTGGTATCTCTGCGAGGAAGAAGTCGATACTATTTGCTAACTTACGAGCCTGTTGACGGTTACCTCCTAAGTCCTCTATAGTTGTAGGATCGATAATATCGATTCCAGCGGCTCTGGCTTTAGTTGCCATTTCGCCACCAGCGAACATGGCTATCTTGATCGGCTTTCCACGGCCAGCCGGAAGTCGAATTTCCTCTTGTATACGGTTTGCTGGATTCTTCAGATCGACGTCCTTCAAGTTAAATGAAAACTCGACGGTTTCGATGAACTTACGCTCAGGAGCGCTGTTCAAGGCTTCTTCAATTGCTGTTTGGATGTTTTCTCTCATATTCCTCACCTCTGCGGTCAGCGAGGTTCCCCTCTTCCGCAATTCGTGATTTTTCACTCAAAATGTTCGTCGAATCTCCCTTCTTTCATTGCTTGTAATGCGGCCTTTGGCTCCATGCCTTCGACCTTCACTCGCATTGCTACGCAGGTTCCCATAACCTCGCGCGAGCGCGCGTATAGTGTTGCACCAGTCAAGCGATCTTTCTGCTTCTCAGCAACTTGCTTGACTTGGTCCATTGATAGGTTCTCAGTGGATGCATCCCAGCTTCCATTACACTTCTTCTGACCGAGGGTCTGCAGAATCATATGAGGTGTTTCATTACGTGCTGACATGCTCTTTACCCCCTACTGAAGTGCCTCGCCGACCTGCTCTCCCTATTTGAGCGTGATGACGAACCTCCAATTTCTCCTGATTATGCTCACTCAACACGCTGAGTAACTCGAACTTGATCAGCTCGTACTGTCAAAGCGACTGGTACAGCCGCTTCGAATAGCTCGACCGTAACTTCTTCCTTTGATTCTGTAACACGGATAACACGGGCTGCCTGACCTTTGAATGCACCACCGCTGATTTCGATAATACAACCTTCTTCAATACCGGCTGTAGCCGCCTTAGGCTCTAGGTATGAAAGTGTATTTTCCAGAGGTGAAACACCAGGTAGAACCTTTCGACAGTTCTTCAAGCGTGTTGTGGTCATTCCAGACATTCCAATTAATTTCTCGACATGGTGAAGTGCAGATGCCTCGACAAAAATATAGCCGCGTACATGCCCTGGAACCAATACTCCGAAGATTTCGTCTTGAATATCCTTTAGAGAACCAGTACCCGAGAGTCTAGCGCGAATTTCATTGGCAACATTCTCCTCCTGTCCGATACTGGTCTTTAGGATGTAAAGGAATGTAGCGACGTCACCATACATGGCGTCGATTTGTGGAATTGAGAATCTCTCAGCACCAGTGCCTTCGCTGGATTCGGATTCATAATGCCCGATGTAGGCAGGGTCAACCCAACTGTGATTCTTGTAAATGGTTCGCGGAGTGACCTCATCAGTTTCGCTAATGAATAGTAAAGGAGTCACATCATTCAGGCGATTTCCAAAGGCAAGACCTCTCGCTAGACCCGAACGGACGTGTTGTAAAGCATCAGCCGGAATACCCGTGCATTCTGTAATTCTAGTTGTTACAGCATCGATATCCTCGGGGTCTCCAATCCCGTACACACCATCCCAAGCACCAGGAAAATCTGCGACCTCATCGGCACGCTGCATAATCAGGACCTTCTCGCCATGGCGAACGTAGACTACGAATGTATCAGACATATTTCTCACCTCAAGAGCTAGTTAGCCAATCGAAGAATACCGGCAGGGCGTTATCCATCAGCCAAAGCATGAAGAAGCCGATTGCACCTAAAACAAACATTCCAATTCCACAGACGATTACGGTTTGTCGAAATTCTTGTTTGGAGGGTTTTCTAGCCATCTTTAGGATGCGGGCCATTGAGCCGGTTTGCACCCTGCGGACTCTCTCCTCAATGTCATCCTGCAACCTCTGTGCAGTTTGCTCGATAGGGCCAACATCTGAGTTCTCGATAGCCATGACTCTTCCTCAATTGCGAGTCGGCGACCAACCATCCCTCTTTAAGCACGACGGGCGAACCCCAAAGGGTTCGATTTGAGAATACACTTTCAACCGAATAAAATCAGTTGACAAAATCTACGGTTCTAGTTCGTAAATTTCGCATCTGTGTATGCAGTGCTGCTCCATGTATTTGGTCGGATTTGACTCCGGTAAGTACTAGCAGTACTCGAATTTCATCTCCCATCGATTCATCAGTAGTAGCTCCCCAAATGATTCTAGCATACGGATTGATTCGATCTCGAATCAATTGAGCGCATTTCTCTGCGTCTCCCAAGGATAAAGTTGGACCTCCAACAACATTGACAAGAGCACCTCTGGCATCCGAGATATCGATGTCCAATAATGGCGATTCTAACGCCTCGTCGGTAGCCTTCTCGGCAGAATTTTCACCTCTTGCTTCTCCAAGACCAATCATTGCAACTCCGCCACCATTTTCCATGACGGATCTTAGGTCCTGGAAGTCTAGATTGACAACTCCTTCCTTTGAGATCATCTCAGATACTCCAGCAATCGATCTCATCAATAATTCATCCGCGACTCTGAAAGCCGCATCCAAAGGTAAGTCACGTACTCCTTCAACTTCCAGCAATCGCTCGTTTGGAAGCACCACTACGGTATCGCAAACTTCGCGCAATCTCTCCAACCCCCACTCGGCATTCTGTCTACGAAGTGCACCTTCCGAGAGGAAGGGGTATGTCACCACAGCGATTGTTAGAGCACCTTCTGCTCTGGCCAGACGAGCAATGACGTGAGCTGACCCAGTCCCCGTTCCACCCCCTAATCCAGCGGTGATGAAAGCGAGGTCGCAATTTTCGACCTCTTTCTTGAGGGCCTTCTCAGATTCGAATGCGGCTTGCTCACCTTTCTCAGGGTCTCCACCCGCACCTCGACCTCTAGCACTTCGACCGATGAGCACTTTGTTATCGACTCCGACCCTTAGCTGATGCTGTGCGTCGGTATTGATTGCCATTCCACGGACATATTCGCCATCGAATAATCCTTCCATTTCTAGTCTAGCCACTGTGTTTGAGCCGCAGCCACCACAACCGAATACACGAATTCGTGGTTGTAGTGATTTCAGTAGCGTTTTCAGTTCAGGATCAGTCTCCGTCACAACCGGCGCAGCCGGTGATTCTTCCCCATCCTGAAGCTCCAATACTCGGTCGATAAGGTGCTTCATACGTAACGCTGGCCATCCAAGCAAGGATAATGCTTGCCGTAGTGATTGAGCCCTATGGGCTCATTCTGCAACCCCTAATCAGTTTGCCAAAAGTTGCTTTCGAGTTTCCATGAACCGAACTAGGAAAGTGTATACTCCACCCCAAAATGATACTGCAAGAGCTAGAGTCATTCCGTTCAATTCAGCATTCCCTAACAATACCCAGTGTGAATATTCGTGGATTGATGAAATATCTACTCCAGTTCCACTTGAACCGGCCTGCCAAGCGGCCCACAGAAGGCCGGCAAGAGTGACCACCAATCTGTCAGCTCTACTGAATCCTCCGTAAAGTCTTCCAAGCCCCACAGACTGTGCTTGAGTCCCCATGTATGAACCGAGCAAAGTCAGCAAGGCAGCAGCCCAACCAGCCATCGGATCAATGACATACGCCGAGTTGTAACCGATGGCGACTACCAAACCAACATCGACCACGCGGTCGATGGTGTGGTCGAGAAAGTCTCCGTAGGGCCCTGCGGTCCCCTGATGTCGGGCCAATGCACCATCCAGCGCATCGAAAACACCAGCGATTAGAACCAGAGCGACTGCTCCAGTAATCATCATCGCTCCTTCGTTATCAAGTTCAGCGACTGCAATAAGGTAGAATGATACGATTGAGATCGCCAAAGATGTCCAAGTAAGAACACTGGGATCTAGGTCTCCCATTCTGACGACTAAAGGCTGAACCATTTTGGTCCAAGTATCACGCATTTTCTCGAACATCAGCCCACCCAGTCGATAACATCCTCAGGGCTAGTCGGTTTGAAGCCATCTGAAATCCAATTGAGAATCTTTGAAACAAGAACAGCAGGTTCAACTTGCGAAGTATCGAACTCAATCCAAGGAGCATCGTTTTCCTTCTCATTCCAAGCCCCACCAAGTAATTCCCACTCAACATTTGCCTCCACCTTTGGCTGAGGATAACCTCGTTCGTTTAGCCGCCGTCGAATAATTTCTGGTTTGCATCGCAAAAGCACAACCGCATCTACAGGAAGATTGTGAGATAGATGCCCGTCGATTAATTCCATCTTCAGTGGAGCAGTCTGCCATTTTTGATTTATGTATTGTAATAGAATTCCCATGTCAACCGGATGGGCTCCGTCAGTTACATCAACCTCCTCAAGTGCACCTGCTTGCTCAGCCAATTCTTCGATGTTTGAGATGCTCATGCCATGGGAAGAAAGTAAGCCTGCTAGGGTCGATTTACCAGTTCCAGGGGTGCCGGATAGAGCCAGTCGGTAGGTGTCTTCCACATATTCACGGGCGGGTCATTAACCCAAGAATACTCCGCGTCGGGGGCGTAACATTGACCCATCGAAGGTATCACCGGCTTTTCATGAGTGATACCGAGGCCGGCCATGTAAGCGTGCTTGGAGCGTTTTCTCCAACCGAAAATAAGCTAAACATTCTACTTCTTGCAGTACCCGTAACCTGCTATTTTGCTTATGTTTCTCACGATGAGTCGATGGCGTTCTTCGCATCATTGGTCGCAATCATGCCTCTCGCCTTCTTGATGGGTAGGGCCACAGAAGAGATAGCCCTGTACACTTCTGAATCCCTAGGTGGTTTACTCAATGCTACTTTTGGAAATGCTGCTGAGATGATTATTGCTCTACTCGCAATATACGCAGCATCTCAAGCAGCCTCTGGCAGTGAAACTGAGACACTAATGGTCGGGCTAGTACAGGCCAGCCTAATTGGTAGTATTCTTGGAAATCTATTACTTGTTATGGGGCTGGCATTTTTGTGGGGAGGGATAAATTACTCTGAACAAAAATTCTCAGATACTCAAGTAAGTTCCAATGGTTCCCTAATGTTGTTAGCGATGATTGTGCTAATCATTCCAACCGTGTTCAACTCGACGGTTGGTGGTACTGAAGGCGAGGAAGGAGTCGAGCAACTAAGTCATGTTGCGGCAATTGTTTTGCTACTTCTATACGGACTGTTCCTATACTTCCAATTCAAGTCTCATGTAGATCTCTTTGCTACTGAAACACACCATCATGAAGCTCCTGAAATGACAAAGAAAGATGCGATTATTCTTCTCGTAGTGGCAACTATCTTAGTATCTTGGATGGCCGAGATTCTAGTCCACTCAGTAGAGTATGCAGCGGATGACATTGGACTACCTCATTTGTTCATCGGAGTGATTTTGCTACCACTATTCGGTAATGCTGCCGAGCACTTCACTGCAGTAGTGGTGGCTGGCAAGGACAAGATGGATCTTTCATTCGCAATCTCAATGGGTTCATCCACACAAATTGCGGTATTCGTTGCTCCAGTAATGATTCTCGTTGCTTGGGCGATGAACGTACCACTAACCTTTGAATTCGGAATGTTAGAAACCGTCGCGGCTTTCCTTTCCGTACTGATTGTCAATGTTATTGCAGCCGATGGTAAATCGAATTGGTTGGAAGGGGCATTGTTGCTTGGAACCTATATTGTTCTTGGTGCAGCCTTCCTAGTACACCCTTGAGAAATAGAGTAAGGTCGATTTCGATTTCTGCTCATTGAAATTAGTACAGATACACTTGACGAGCAGGATGATTCATTATGAGTACGGAATTTCCCTTTCAAATCGTCGTAGATGATGGATTTTTCATTATGCTTGGAATCTGCTTTTCACCATTTATACTTCTCATTCTACTTATTGTATTGATTAAAGTGTGGGCCCTTGTTAGAGACCCGATTTCCTTTTGGGATGGGTCGCTTCGATACGGTGCTCTCAAATTCCTGACAATTCCCATAGCATACATCTACTTCAAGCGTAAATTTGGTAAGGATTTCTTCGAGGTTCCTACTATTTGTACGGAGTGTCAAATTGAACTCGTAAATTCAGAATGTTCTGAATGTGGTGTATTAGAAACTCGCAGTCCATATGGTAGGTATGTAGGAGGGGCGGATATGTTCATGTTCGAGTTTTCCGAATCCCACGAACGCTCAATTGAAAGAGGAAGAAAGGTCCTTGAGTCTAGGAAAAAGTGAGAAAACACTTGGTGGGAAGAATCTCCTGAATCATAGGGTAGCCTTTGAAACGGGCCACTGCAAACCCTATGATACGACATGAACTATACTTTGACCCGATATTTCTATTGGATAATCTAATGACATCCCACTTTCAGAGATAAAGGTTGAACAATCAAATCCGGTATTGAGAAATGCTTCTCTAAGAGCAATGAGGTATCTCCCTCTAGCACTCACCCAAGCTTGTATTGGTTGCTCTCGATTGAAACTTTCAACCAGCTCTTCAATACAGTAATTCGCTAATCTTTGTCGATACTCACATCCAAGCTCTACACCTATCATAACAACGGAACCCATGTATTACTCCAGTAATACTAAGGTAATATATTTTTATGTTTTATATCGCAAGCGTGATTCTTATTTTGAATCAATGGCTACTCTATGATTCGGGAATATTGACTTCGATATTTCCATTAATTACTCGGGTTTCATAGATTTTCAAATCCTTCTGTTTGCTGAATTTCCCAACCATTTCCCCATAAGGAGGGAATAATGGAAACGGAGACCATTCAATCAATTCTCCAGTTTCTATATTGTGAGTTGTTTGATGTAGTGGACATGTAATACAATCATCCTTCACCTTGCCACCATAGGCGAGAGGCCATCTCATATGTCTGCAGAGAGCTTCTGTAGCATAATACCCCTCACCTTCGTCAAATCGACCGACCAGAATCATCTTTTTTCCAACAGTCAGCATTTTTTTCTTACCGGTTTTCAACTTTGATGATTTAATTGCGATTTTCCAAGCCAAAATATCACCTGATCAAATCAATAATTATCGAACCTAATTCGCTAACCTTCTAGCACATTCTTCGAGACTTTCACCTTCATTTCTAAGACTCCGAATATAGTTTGGAATAGATGAATTAGAATTTTCCAAATCCCTCAGATCACCTATCCACTCTAATTCGGTTTTTGACTTCTCAGGATTTTCTTGCCATTCGTGAACACTCCAAACAGAACATCCTGAATCGTCATCACTCTGGACTTGTTTGAACCAAGGAATGACTTGTGGTTCTCGAACTAAATCGTGTCTTTGTACGAATCTAACAATGCAGTCATCCTTGACGAACTTCCATCCAGCATTTTGAAGCCAGTCTTCCGATAAATCATCTTCTGCCCCTAATTGAAACCAAATTAGAGGAGGAGATTCATAGTTTCTAATCAGAAGTTTTCTTATTGCCTCTCTTGCCCTTTCAGGTGCAAGAAATAGCACAACAATCTCAGGTCCAATTCCGTCCTCAATCATAGGCCTAATTGGGTATCCAGAAATGCTAGCCCCGGCATCCCTAGGATGTATTGGAATAGGGTTCCATCCCCTCTCAGATAAGTCCTTAACAGCCGAATTAGCAGGTTTTTCTGAATTCAATCCAGCACCCATAATATGCACGAATTTGGTTTGTAAAACCAAATCAATTAGTTGTTCAGAATCGTACACACGCATATTCAGACAGTACTCTAACTTGTGCTGATTATATCAAATTCTGTATAGGCATAATCTATAATTCACTGTAGTAATCAATTGCTACTTCATTGAGTCTTTCTCTAGCTTTTTGCTCATCCACAGTTAATGTAATTCCATCCCTTCGTAATGCTTCTCCATCGACAAAGACATCCATTACTTTACCTCCAGAATAAAGCAAGTTAGGAAGTAATCTCCTACCATCTTTTCCAATGGGTGACATTCGTATATCATTGAGGTCCCAAGTAACCCAATCCTTGGAATTTTTAGTCGATAGACGCCAAGTTTCTTCCGGATCTAAAACACGAGCATTCCAATGATCATGCTTCTGAACCAAACTGGCCGTTTTTGCTTCCGCACGCATATCTAGAGAATTATTACTGGCTGAACCATCAGTCCCCAAGCGAACATCTACCTTTGCTTCCTTCATTGCGGGGTATGACATAGTGCCGCCACAGGCGAGTTTCTGGTTGGAGGTTGGGCAATGAACAGCATGAGCATCATGCCCTGCTAGGATCCTCATCTCCTTCTTGGTCACCCATCCACAATGAGCACAAACAGTGCTTCCTTCTTCTGCATCTTGGAAGAATCCTATGGAGTCAAGATATTCGATTGGGTACATTCCATGTTCGGCGTGACAGTCGGCAACTTCCTTGCGAGTCTCAGAGGTATGTATATGCAACATAGAACCAGTTTTCTTTGCTAGTTCTGAACCCTTGAGCAGAGTGTCCTCATCGCAGACATATACTGAATGCGTACCTACTCCGTATTCGATTCGCCCCGGTCTAGGTGATGGGCCTGTAATCAAGCCCTCCATGTATCGTAACGCATCTCCTGAACCAGGCTCGAAGTTAGGAGTTAATCCATCTGTAATCGGGCCACATAAAGCAGCTCTAACACCAGTATCGGCTAATGTCTCACCTATCGTTTGGGTATGGAAGTACATGTCACAAGCAAATGTAGTCCCAGTCGCGATCATTTCAGCGGCAGCCGCTTTTGTACCAACTCTGATTATATCCTCAGTCAATTTCTTCTCAACAGGAAAAATAGCAGTTTCTAACCATTCCATTAGAGGCAATCCTTCGCCCATTCCTCTGTTGAGAATCATTGGAAGATGTGTGTGCCAATTTTGGAAAGAACGAGTAATGATTCGTCCAGATCCATCGATTGTTTCTAGGACGTCCTCGTCTCCTTTACTAGTCGACCATGAACCATCGTGGTGAAGGATGAAATCGCCGTGCTGCGGAACACAATCGTGGTCCATCAGCCAAGCATTGGTATATCGGCGGTCGCCAAATTCCATGGCTAGCCGAGGGTATATCACTCCTCAAACTTCTGTTTTGTAGTAAAATCATCATGACTACAAATTCTTGTAATTTCATCCTTGATTTAGGAAAGGTATCATTCCACCAACTGTGTCAGATACCTGCCTACTAATTAGGTTGTTGAATCGACTTGGAATTGGTGATAAATACACCTTTCCGGTACCTGAAATTACATTTACGAAACCTTCACCACCAGCCATCTTTGAGAGCAGTCCTTTTCCTAACAACTTAGTTTCATATTTCAGAGAGGCATCTCTTGCAACAGCGAAATTTCCATCAACAGTTAGTGTCTCATTCTCTAGAGTTATTTCTTCAATAGGTCCATCTGAATAGTAAACCACTTTTCCAGTTCCAGAAACCGTAGTTTGCCAAATCCCCTCTCCACCAAAGAACATAGACTTGACTCCTTTATTCCTCATGATTCCAACTTCAATCCCTTCATCTGAGCATATGTAAGCCCCTTGGTCTAACACCATTGAATTTCCATTAAGTTCCAATATGTGATATTCTCCAAAAGTTGGAGGCCCAAAGAACACCTCGCCAGTACCGGTATATGTTGGTCTGAAAATATCTTCACTTGATACCACTGATTTAAGGAAGCCACCAACACTTGGTGCTTTTGTCACCATCTCGATATTTCCAATCATGTAATGAAGGGCACCTGATTCTGCCCTTACAGTATCTCCATTCAAGGTCGCCTTGACTATTCGTAATTCTTCTTTGTTGACTATTTCGTATTCAACCATATTTTTCGCACAATCATTCCACTTTTAGTAGACACGGAGTCAAATTTTAGGATTTAACTTACTTGACATGTAGCCTTCAGGGTGCTAACAATCTCTCCTTTTTGGTTCGTCAAATACGCTTCAACAATATCTCCCTTGTACATCGGTCCAACTCCAGCGGGTGTTCCGGTCCAAACCAAATCTCCAGGTGAAAGATCATACCAACCAGAAAGGTGCTCAACTAGTTCTTCAACAGAATGAATCATCAAAGATGTTGGCGCATCTTGTTTGGTTTCACCATTCACTTTCATAGTAACTTGAAAGACACCCCTTTCGTATCGTGTCCATGTGCCCAAAACACCACTCCCTCGGAACGCCTTACCTTCAGTCCATGGCCATCGTTTGTTCTTCGCAATAGTTTGCCTTGTTCGGTTAGTTGTGTCACATCCTATGCACATCCCTTCGGGTTGCAAATCATCCCCCAATCGAATGACTAGTTCTGCTTCGTGGTCAATGTGATCGTCCTCGTTCATCAACTCGATTACATTATTCCCATTTTCATCGGCCTCAACATGCGCTCTTGCGGGCTTTAGGAAGAATCTAGGGTATTCTTCAGAGATATCTCCACCTATTTCTTCTGCGTGCTCGGCGTAATTTCTGAAACAGCACCAACCTAGTCCCATGTTACAATCGTGCAGGCAATCAGCCTTGAGAGATACGGTGGTCTAACCTTAGTTTTCGTCACGAGGATTCAAGGAGGTGCAATGTCCGATTAGCACTGATGGCCGATGACCCTTACCGAGTCCTAGGTGTCCAAAAGGACGCTACGGATGCGGAAATAAAGCGGATTTATCGTAAATTGGCAAGACAACATCACCCAGATAGAAACCCAGACGATGCCGCCGCTGAAGAGAGATTCAAGGCCATTCAAGCTGCTTACGACCAGATTGGTACAGCCGCTGCTCGAAAGGAGTATGATCAGCAAAGAAGAATGGAGGAGATGTTTGCTCGAGGAGGCAATCCATTTTCTGGATTTGGCGGCGGCGGCGGCGGCTTTCGAGGTGGCGGATTCAGCGGTAGTCAAGGATTCGATTTCTCAGATATTCTGAACCAATTTATGGGTGGGAGGGGAGGGGCAGAACAACAATTTCAACAACAAAACAGACAACAACGCCGTCCGTCTCAACCACCTCCTGTAAGACGTGGGCCAGATATTGAGGCTGGAGTTGATATTACCTTAGAACAGGCTCTAAGTGGTACAAAAATAGAGTTTGGGCATCGCCGATTAAGAATCTGTGAAAGTTGTGAAGGCAAATCATTTAACTCGCGAAAAACGTGTGGTAAATGCTCCGGTAAAGGCGTTGAATCACGGTCTTCAACAATCACAGTCAGTGTACCTTCAGATGCTCAGCATGGTCAACAATTACGACTCAAAAAAATGGGTCATGAACATCCTCAAGGAGAGGCTGGGGACTTGCTAATCACAATTCGGTTGGATGCCGAAGAAGGGCGTCGATGGGAAGACGGTAGACTGATTCAAGAAGTCCCAGTTACTTACTCTACCTTGATGTTAGGGGGCGCAGTTAGGATACGGACTCCAGCAGGTAAGCGAGTGCAAATTGAGGTAGTTGAAGGCACACGTATTGGTGATCGTCGCCGACTTGCTGGACACGGTCACGACGGGGGTCCTCTAGATATCGAGTTCATTCTGGCCGAGCCAGAAAAAGTCAGTAAGGAACAGAAAGAGGCACTTCACCGATTGAAAGAATCTGGACTTTGATTAAACATCAATTAAAAAACACACTTTTTGCGCCAGTGGTATGCGAGAAGTCAGAGATTTTGGCAAAGTTGCTGACGTTATACTCCCTCGTAGTTTCAAATTGCATGCCGCAGTTTTAGCAATTAGTCTATTCATGATCCCCGGATTAATCGCGAGCCTCACACCTATTGATGTTCAGTCCTACGACATGGAGTCCCCCGAATTAACTGCAAATCAGGTTGTAAATGACGAATTCGAAGCGTCTGAGAAGACTCATGGATTTGCGGTATCGGTTAGGAGTAATGAGGCTATTTTGGCTGGTAACGCTGCTCCTCACTTCACTGATTCAGGAGACATAGATTATGCCAATCTTCCTCATCCTTCCGAACGCCTACCCTTCCAAGGTACTAGTGCAGGTTTGGTGGGAGATGATATTCCGATTGGTGGTATTCTTAATCTCACAGTGCTTAGAGAGATAGAATTGAAAACAGAGATTGCGAGTTCTCACTATCTCCTGAACTACACAAGACCTCTCGTAACAGAACTCACTGGAACAGGATTCATGGGACCTATGTCTCTTCCAGATATTCTTCGTGCTTTCATGGCTGGAGAGTCATTGTTAACGCAATCGACGGTCAATGTGTTTGGTATCCCACAACCTCCAAAGACAAATTGGGAAGATTGCGGAGTTCTAGAATGCCTGACGTACGATGATCCAAACGTTACTCAAGATCACATCGACTTAGCAGCTCACAGAATGATAATGAATTCCGATGGAGCGATGTTGAGATGGTTTTCGACAGATAGAGGTTTTACTCACGATGAAAACAGTACTCTAATTGGACCAATAGGAGGGACAATTCGAGAAGACGGGACCTTCGATGAAGATGTTACTTGGGGGCCAGGTCGATGGTCATCATCAACAACATGGATATTAATCCAACTCAGTCGTACTGATTTAGAAGAAAACGGAATTACATACTATTGGGCAGATGCAGAAAATCAAAGGAATGGCTATGAATTTGAGGGATTGAATTTAGTTACAACACCACCTCAGTATTCTGTAGCTGATTGCAGGGAAGCGAAGGAATCTGGAGATGAAGTTTGCAGCTTTGAATGGGCAATAATTGATCTTGAAAAGCAAATGCGTACAACAGATCAACTGTCAGTCACCTTTTCCATTAACGAAGGTGTTAATGTAGAATTGAATCGTGAATTGCTTGAGTCAAGTCTTCTGCTTATTGCAATGGCTATTGCGATTACTATTCTCTTGTGGTTAAGTCTTAGAAGAGCCTCAGATGTTGTGATTGTGGGAGCAACGCTACTTTTTGCTCTCCTTTGGATGCAAGGATCAATCGGTTGGATGATGGTACTAGGAGAAAGGTATGGATTCAAGATAATCAGCAAGAGCCAATTTTCCAATCTTCTTCCAATATTGGTAATCGCTCTCGGTATTGATGACAGTTTACACGCCTTACACAGATACAAGGAAGAAAGGCGACAAGGAAGAACTCCTGAACAATCTGCCCATGCCTCTCTATCCAGAGTCGGTAGGGCGATTATGCTTACATCATTCACAACCATGTCTGCGTTTGCTGCAAACTTGACTTCTGATATCGCTGCCCTCCGCTCATTTGGTGTCGAGGCGGCGCTTGGAGTTGCGGCGGCTTTCATCCTAACAGGAATTTGGGCACCACTAATCAGAATGGATTGGGATAAATACCTTCGAGAGAAAGGAAAGTTACCAGAAGAAGAAGAAGGTATAGTTCACATGATAAGTGAAGAAAAATTAGTCAAAATTGCAGATAATTCTTCAAAGAATTCGACCGTTCTACTAGTGTTGATTTTGGCAATAACAGCCGTTGCAGTCCCAATGATGCTGAGTCTTGAAGGAGATTTCAAGGTCGAAGATTTCCTCGATGAAGAATCAGATTTCGCCCAGGCTGTTGAGTTAGTCAATACCAGATTTAGTGACGAGGGAGAGCCAGCGGTAGTAATTATAGAAGGCGATATGTTAGATCCTAGGGTCTTCGCAGCGATTCAGGAAACTAGGGACAATATGGCTCAACCGAGCCCCAATGATCCCGAAAAATACACCAAGACTCCGCTAGGCACCCCTGAACTGCATGCAGTCGATGAGTTAGTTTGGGCAGCCAAGGCCAGTATGTTCGCCAATGTTACGCCATTTGTCCAAGCAGGTTGGGAATCAGACACTCTTGAATGCGACACACTACTCACAGGATTACCCGATGATAACGACAGAGACTGTTTGAGATTCATGTACGGATTCGTGTATGTCTATGGAGTTCCAGAAGGCGGCTACATTCCACATATTCCTCCATCATTGACGGCGCTAAATATCGCCCCTAATTGCGAAATAGACTCTGAAATGGTCCATATTTGTCAGGATGGTAGCATTCCAGAATATCCTCGAATGACACTTCGTTGGGGTATTGCAAATCCCGAGCAATTCATCGTTGTTGAACAGGTTTTAGCAGAGTTGGAAATGGATATGCAGCCATTCCAAGAATTAGCAGCCCAGGGTCTATCTGAAAGAGCAGATATTAACTCAGCGACTGAAGAATATCCAGTTACCTGGGCGATTGCTACTGGTGACCCTGTGACCCGTTTTGTAGCCGCAAATAGTATGCAGAACCAACTCCAAGGGACATTAGTTCTAGGAGTACTATTCTGTCTGATCACACTCTGGTGGGGATTCCGAAAGGTCGAGTATGGGTTTGATGATTATTCTCTTCGAGATCTTGCAGTATCTTCGCCGGTAATCATTGCAATTACTGGATATGTATACCTGACAGTTAGTGTAAACCTTGCTATTGCCATTGCAATCCTTCTGGTTATTGGCGCTGGATATTGGGGCACTAGATCTCTCTCGACTGCAATCTTTACCACAATCCCAATTGTAGTTGTAATAATTTGGCTATACGCCATAATCGCAGCTGCTGGATATGGATTGAACATGGTTACAGTAGCAATTGCCGCGATGAGTCTGGGTGTAGGAATAGACTACGTTATCCACGTGGTTGAGAGATACCGAGAGGAACGTGCAACTGGTGCTGATGTAGAGACCAGCATCAAGGCGATTGGAGGTGCTGCAGGCCTTGCCCTGTTCGGATCAGCCGTCTCAGATGTAACAGGTTTCCTAATCATAACCCGCTCTGCAATGGGCTTCTTTGCAAGCTTCGGTTTGTTCTGTGCTGCAATGATTGGACTTTCCTTATTCGCCAGCCTAGTCGTTACCCCCGCAATGCTTGGCGCTATGTCTCGGACCCGGAGCAAAGAGACTCAGCAGGTTGAAGCAGTTGGGGCTTGACGGCAGGTCGAACAACATGGATGCTTCCGATTCGTTGACCGACCTCGAGAGAGGAAAGGAAGACTGTGTAATGCGGTTTGCCGATGGTCAAGCATTCCGAGTAGATTATCTCGATCTCCGGCTGGCTTGTCCTTGCGCCAAATGTGGGCCTAGACAAGAAAATGAACAGCGAATTATTGAATTCCGAGAGGAGGTCATGAGGTTGCGCTTGGATAAGCCAAAGGCCGAATTGGTAGGCCGCTATGGCTTACGATTTTCATGGCCTAGCGGTTGTTCTAGTGGCATCTTCTCTCTTCCCCTACTAAGAAAAGTGTCTGAGGACAGCGGCACTTTAATTGGTCAGAAATAAATTTAATTGCTTCAGTCGTTAATTTCCACTTTTCGCTGTGAAATTATTCTTCCAGAATTTAATTCTATAGCAGTAATTCGCGGATTTTGGTCACTATGAAGTTTAATCCCTGAATCAATGCCAATTGCAGAATCTCTACCATCTTCAAGTTTTATTTCACTTCTCCAAACCGAATCGTCGTTAATCAAACCAAATTTTTGAATTGTTGTGTGTCCCACAATTATTGTTCTATTTTGATCAAAAGGGTATCTGACTGTGAATATGTCCCTTGACCATAATCTATCTTCATTCGTCTGCTCATCTAAACTAGAGGAATATGGAAAATCACGATATCCTGCATGCACCAATCTGAACCTCTCTAGAATTATTTCCGATGGTAGATAAGAGAGGTATTCAACTATCGTCAGTTTCTTTTTTCTATCAACAGGGTTCTTTGAAGCCCAGAATCCACTTGATTTTAAGCTACTAACTTCAAATTTTGATTTTTTATTCCAATCATCAAGAAGCATTTGTTCATGGTTGCCGAGGATTGAGAGGAACTGATCATTTTCGATGAATAATTCCACTACACCAACACTCTCTGGTCCACCGTCAATCATATCTCCTAGGCTAATTACTAAATCTCCTTCATTCAAATTTAATCTCGATACAAGTTTAACAAAACTATCATAGTATCCATGAATATCTCCAACAACCCAAACATTGTTGTTTTTTTGAAATGTATTTTCAATTCTATTTTCTATTTTTTTATCTCTCAAAAATCTCACCTTCTTTAGTTATTATTCCCATTAAAATCGCAATTTCGGCAGTTTTTCGTCTTACCAAGGACGGGAGGTAATTGATTAGGATTCCATTCTTTGCTGGTAGTTGTACATAATTGACCAGACTCTGGTCAAAGTGTAATAATAGTCCTCATTATTCAAGCATTGATCCTTGAAGCTGGTATAATCAACATTTGATAATTGCTCCATTACTACAGGTATTACTTGTTCCTTACAAATAGTAATCCTAAATCTATAGTCTGCCCAATCAATTATCTCAATTTCATGTTCAGGCCAGAGAATCTCTAGAGGTTCAATTGTTCGAGATTTAACTTGAAAATAGTCAGGCATAGAATTATGCTGAACGATGGCCAAGAATCCATGCTTAGTATAGACCCACATCACTGCCACTCCTCTACGAACAACAGATGCCATTCTTCTGCCGATTCTGCTTTGTCAAGAGTTCGTTGGCAGGCTTGTGGATTTCCACAGACATGTGTCGAGTCTGTTCCACGATGGAAATTACAAGCTTTGTTCCAGAATAAAATAGCCTGTGGGCTAGAATATGGGCTCATCAGACCACCTCCGGTCCGGCAATCTCTGATTGTACCTCTAACGCAGGTTGTGGTGTGTATGGTGTCACCACAACGTAAGGGTCCAGCTCGACCTCTAGGTCAACCAGTTGCATCGAGGCTCTCATCATAGCGAGGCTCTCGTAACAGTAGTCATCGTCCCAGACTCTGATGCATCTGACCTTCCCTTCGTCTACAACTTGCCAGGTTACACCAACACTCTCATCTTGATGGATGTAGCCCATCTCAGCATTCCAGAACCAGGCGGCCCAGTCAGTCTTGCTCTTTGCCAGAGCGAGTTGCTTGGTGCCTAGGTCGGGGAGCTTGTCTGCTACACTTTCGTTTGTTGTTGTCATCTGTGTTTCCTCATTGTTTTTTGCCATCATTTTTTCACTTCCTTCATCAATTTAATATTGTGCTTTGCACATTATAATTAAGGCTCTGAGCCTATTTAAACGGGAAATTTACAGGTGTGTAAACCCCAATTTCCCGTGCTAGTATTATCAGGAAAATCAAATGGTTTCCAACTTGAATCCCAGCATTTCTGCATCCAGATCATTTGATTACATCGCCAGCATCTTTTCGGATATCCACTTGTTGTCATTTTCCTCACCCAATTTACGCGTTTTGTGTCTAATTCCCGCCCTTGTTCATGTCGGCTCCAGCGGCTAAGTAACCTACTCCATGCGGCTTACCATCCCAGTCAGATGAGAATAATGTACTCGCGGTTTTTTGTATACTCCCGCCTACATTTCGCAGAGGGAATTTCGGGTCTTTTCGTCCAGTCACGATAGACTACTCTAATCCAGTTTATATAGTCAAGACCCCTTTAGGGGTCTTGTAATCACTTCAAATTAAAATTGGAGCACATATAATCTCAATAGAAGTGCTCAAAGGTAACCCTTGATTCGGCCAATCATCGCAATGTGGGATTCCCTCCCTTGTTGCGGTGGGTGATTCAATGAACCCAGATGAGCCAGAGACCGATGAGACCACGCCTGAAGAAGAGGAGTGGCAACTCTACGCAACGGCTGGTTATGCTGCCGCAGAAGATCCTTGGGACGACTTAGTTGAGATCAAATCTGATGAAGAGGAAGAAGAGGAATGGTTCGATGGTGATGACTTCGAAACCAATGGACAAACTTTGGATTGGGATTCCCCCCCTTGTCCAGCTCCATTAGGCATAGCTCACATGATTCGACTCGGTACGTGTAATCACTGCTTACACCGAGTTAGTGGACGTCGTACTGAAGAAATCGGAGAGAAGGGGGGTGCATCTCTTCGCGCTGAAGCATTTGCTAGAGACAAGGAATTAGAATCATTTGAGAAACCCGATCTATGTCCACTTTGCGAGAACCTCTTCGAAGATGTCGACAACATCGTTGAAAGAATAGTCGAACAAACCGGAGAACTCGATCATGGCTCATTACAAATTGGAGTTCACGTCCCTAAAGATCTAATTCAGGAAGAAGACAGAATTCGAACTCGTCATGCAGCACCTGGTTCTAGACCGTTGAAAGCGGCATTTTCAGAATCAGTTCAGACAGGAGTTGCTTCCCGAATGGAAGGTGTTGAATTCGTTAAAGAACGTCCTGATTTGATGATTTTAATCGACTGTTTAACCCTAAGAGTCGATGTTGATATTCGTCCGGTATTTATCTACGGTCGCTATCGGAAGTTGAGTCGAGGAATACCTCAGACCCGCTGGCCTTGCCGCTCTTGCCGTGGTCGTTCAGAAGGTTGTGAAGCCTGTGAAGGAACAGGATTGCAATACTCTGATTCTGTGCAAGACCTAATCGGCGAACCATTCCGGCTAGTTTTGTCTGCAGAAAACACCTCATTCCACGGAATGGGGCGAGAAGACATCGATGTTCGTTGTTTGGGAAGAGGCCGCCCCTTTGTCCTAGAAGTAAAGCACCCCAAGGTTCGCCGCACAGACCTAGAGGAAGTCATGAAAGCAGTCAACTCAAACGGTGTGGATAAAATCGAGATTAGTGATTTGCGTTGGACGAATCGAAGCGAAGTTAGTAGGGTGAAAGAAACCCGAGCAGAGAAGTCCTACACAATCCGTTTCTCCGTTGAAGAGCAGCCCGAGGAATCGTTCATCATTGAATCAATTTCCAAACTATCTGGAGTCACTTTGGAACAACAAACACCGAAGAGAGTTTCTCACCGCAGAGCAGATCTAATCCGCAAGCGTAAGGTGGTCTCAATCGACAATGTTGTAGTTGAAGAAAGCGAAGTACAATTTTCGGTACGCTGCGAGGCTGGAACCTACGTCAAGGAGTTAGTACATTCCGACGAAGGTAGAACAGTTCCATCAGTAGCTGGTGTTTTGGGAAGTCCCTGTGAGGTAATTTGGCTAGATGTCGAGGATATCCACGCTGACTGAAGCCCAAAGGGCTCAGATGGGCTTAAGAATGGGCGGTAGGTCGACCGCTCGCACGACCTATGGTCGAGGGGTGAAAATCATGCGCCGAAGTCACGGAACTCGTCAAGGAACTCGCAGTATTCTACGTCGGTCCAAAACCCAGCGTGGTCGTATTAATATCGCTCGAGTAATGCACCAATATGAGATTGGTGATAGAGTTTCAGTTGTACTTGATGGTTCCCAGCAAAAGGGTATGCCTCACCGCAGATTTCAAGGCGCTACAGGCGTAATTGAAGCCAAGCAAGGCCGAGCCTGGGTAGTTGCTCTACATGACAAGAATATGGCAAAGACCGTTATAGCTCGCCCAGAGCACCTACACCCATTGGAGTGATTTATACATGAGCAATAGAGAGTTCGTCGACTTCGCCACCGTACGTGATTTGCTATTGGATGCACGAGAACGACGTGGGGAGTTGTCATACGAGCAGAAGGTTGCTCTTCAACACGCGGAGTGGGCTGCTAGCGAGAATCGAGGGGGAATAAAGACAAGTCCTGAGATATTCACTAACCTATTCGAAGATCTCGCTAAGAACGAGAAATTAGGCCAGTATCCCGAGGTTTGTGCAAAGATTGCGGAACTTGCCCCAATGGAAGTCGAGAATGTTAGAGTAATCATCGCATCTAAGAGAATCGCAATGGATACAGGCGAGGTAGAAGAGATAATCACGACCGTCAGACAACACATTCTTTGAGTTGCAGATTTGATATTTTCACCCCAAGTCAGTATTTTGCTGTAATTTTGCCTGATTCTACAAAACACATTCATTCATGAGGGATAACCGACCTCCGAGGACTGAGGAATATGCAGCCGAGTGGCAATGTTAACGGCGACGCAGCCGATGGACCCTTCGCCTCTGAAACTCATGTTCGTGTTCTCGATGTTATGGAAAGAAGACCCGTAGGCATGGAAATACATGCTATTTCGGAACCAGGACTTCACATTGTTCGGGCAAGATTGAACGATGGATTCTCCTCAGAATCTGGTGACCAATTTGCTCTTGAGTCAGGTAAGTCTGGACCACTATCCCCTCTACGCTTCCAAGATCTATCTGGAGATGCTAATTCAGTCTTGCAAGAATTGGTTGCAGAATCGATCAAAGTAAATCCGGATCCACATTTGGGGTTCTATAACAGAGCTAATAACATTTCACGCAAGGTTCATGCCTTTCAATTGCTACCGGGAGTTGGCAGTTCAACCGCTAGGTCTTGGGTTGAAATCCGTGGACCGAATGGCTGGGTTGACCTAGATGAGGTAAGTCAAAAGCTCGAAATCGACGCAGTCGATTTGCTAGCTGAGAGATATGTAAGTGAAATGGAAAATCCAGGAGAAGTCCCCTGCCTGCTAGATTTACTGGTGAGGGTCGGCGCCTAATCGGGGTGGTCGTATGGACGATCTCGACGTCAGATTGTTAGTAGAATTGCTACGCGACCGAATTATTCCTGTTCGAGCGCTTGGCCAACATTTCCTACTCGATGAAGCGGTTATCGATAGAGCAGTAGAAATTGCCTCCGCGAATCATCCTATTAACGAGCAAAGTCATGTTTTGGAGATTGGTCCAGGTCCAGGTTCGTTGACATTAGAATTATTGCGAACGGGAGCAAAAGTAACCGCCATAGAATTAGATCAGGAATCCACAAATCACCTCGCCAGAGTTTTCAACGGCGCGGATGGAAAATTGCAAGTAATTCACGCCGATGCACTAGAAATCGATTGGCCAGAAGACATTACTCACATTGTTTCTAATCTTCCATACCAAATATCTAGCCCTGTTCTAGAGAGAATTCAGAAGTATCATTCCAATACCCAAATCAAAGGGATTTCATTGCTCGTTCAGGAAGAATTTGCAGAACGTATGGCGATGAACAAAGGGCACGCAACCCGTGGTCCACTGGGTCACTCACTTTGGCTTGACTTTGATGTCGAACTGGATGTAAAGGTCGCACCTCATTCATTTAGTCCGTCACCAAGAGTGCATTCACGTCTGACAAATTTAATTCCAGTTAACCGTAAAATAACACAATCGATTGATAACCGCCTATACAGGATGGTCATCACAGAATGTTTTACCAATCGTCGACGTAAACTTAGGACATCTCTGAAGAATTCTCCAAACCGCCTCAATAGAATACCTGGCTGGCATCGTTCTCGATGGCAGACAGCAATCAAGACAATACCTAGCCAAACACTTGATCTCCGACCTGAGAATCTAACTTCAGAGGACTGGGTCTTGCTAATCAGCCAAATTAGTCAGCCTTGAGCCATGCTGAGAACTGGAGAACCACGCCTTCAAAGCCCACAGTTGGTTCGGGGGCAATAGCGAAGGGTGTACAGGCCTCGCTGGGAAGGGAGATGGTTCAATGGCCAAGAAGGACACTTATCTCGCGCTTTTGCGTAGAGGAATTGATGAAAATACAGCCCAACTCCTTGCTGACTCGGGCCTCAAAGTTGGCGATTTGAAGAAACTCGATGAAGAGAAACTTCGTAATAACTACGGTCTCAAGAAAGAGATAGCCAAATCAGTTCTTGAGGCTGTCAAATCAGGACCTAGAGCGTCTGCAAAGCAACGTTACCTAGCCGATGTTCTTTCTAAGGACCAGAAAAAGAAGGTCGACAAAATCGAGGAGCAACGCTTCAAGCGTGAGCAGAAGGATATCGTTTCGGAACTTAACGAGAAGAAAGAGGAATTACGCATAGCCAAGGTCGAGGCTTTCCGCTCCAAGAAATTGGTCATGAATCGACTAGGCAAAACCGTTGAACTTATTGTCAAATTAGAGAATTCATTCGATGATGAATCTAAGCGAGAACAGCGTACTAAATTACGTGATCAACTTGAGACTAGAGGTCTAGAAGCGGCTAGAGACCACGAGATGCTTGAATTGGTAGGAACTCCTCAAGACATAGTGGATTTCCGCCGAAAAATAGCCCCTAAACTGTGTATGTATGCCTGCCCAGAATGTGGAGAGGAAATGGACCCTCGAGGCGGCAACGTCATAGAAGATACACGTGATTTCTCCTTTGTTTGTTGGGAGTGCGAGGAAGAATTCCATGCTCCAATGGCAAACTTTGTCGATAAGCAACTAAACAATGGCTCTCGAATAAAAATTGATCCGAAGATGAAACCGCGAGAAAAGCGTGTTCGAAAGCCGAAGAAGAAATCGGCTGAAACAATCAAGGATTTGATGGTAAAGGATTTGGAAGCGACCGGAGCATCCGCTGAAGAGATGGCAGCAGCAGTCGAAGCAAGCGACTTGACTGGCGGCTTGATGAGTATTGATGAGTGGATTGACCAGACGCTCGCTGCGAAGGGCTACATACAAGCGCAAGAGCACCGAGAAGACTTCATCCTCGCTACCGGTGCTGGTGCTACCAAGTTCAACAAGTGGATGAAGAAGGCAGGTCTTGTCTTCAATAAGCAGACAGGACAGTGGACTCGCTGGAAAAATGACTGAATCCGCCGGTCGATTTGAAGATGCATAATCGAGTCGGGGTATCCATGGTGATAGTCCGCTTCTTTCGCGGAGCTCTTCTTCTTGGGGTAGCAGAAGCCGAAGAAGACGAGCCCTTGGTTGATGTGGCTGAGAAGGCAGGAGTGGACATTCCGACGAACTGTACTTCGGGTAACTGCGGCACATGTTTAGTTCGATTGAAGAGCGGTGAGGTGGATTATCCAGATCCATTACCTCCCGGTCTTGATGAATTCCTAATAGAGGATGGAGGAGTTCTTTCGTGCTGTATGCAAGCAAACGGAACCTGCGATATCGATGTAATTCCACCTTTGTGATGTGATATTATGAATGAGCAAGAATTTATTTTCCTTGTAATCTTTAATTTCGTAGGAGTGGGGGTTGCTGTTTGGTTCCTATACACTCGTCTGCGTGCAAAACTAGTAGAGGTAGAGGAGCGTAAAGCACGAAGATGGAAACGTGATAGTAAAATGGAGAGTGAAGAATGATGGATGATGAATCCGAAAAAACCCCCTACCCAATTGTTGGCGTTTTAGCTATGTTAGGTTTTATTCTCCTTGGATTTTATTTTACGTTTTTATTATTTTGTTGGTTTTTAGTCGGCAATATGTCTCTGTTAGAACCTTCATTCTCATATGATTCTGATAAACTTATGACTCATTCAAAATGGACATTTTGTTCGATGTGGATATTATTTTTTATCATGATTTTTAATACTGCCACTTACAATGAGAAAATAAAGAAGGAGGAAGAATGATGGATACGATTAATCTGAAAGACAAATTAGCCAAATTTTCCGACCATTGGTCGCCAAAAGTTATCGCCGAATTAAACGATTATCAATTCAAATTAGTGAAAATCCAAGGCGAATTCGTCTGGCATAATCATCCAGATACCGATGAGGTTTTCATCGTCATCGAAGGGAGTATGAAAATCGAGTTCGAAAATGAGACAATCGAATTGAACGAAGGTGAGATGCTCGTCGTACCCAAAGGGGTCGAACACAAACCGTATGCCGAATCTGAATGCAAGGTTATGCTCGTAGAGCCTCGTGGTGTAGTAAATACAGGAAATTCCGATAGCGAACTTACAGCAGACAACGACGTCTGGATTTGAATACTCATTCGTTAATCGCAGCAGTCCATCTATCTGCTTGAGGCACACCAACAACTTCGATATGGCAAGCGAGCACTCCCTTCTGTTGATTAATTTCAGAGCGAAGTTCCATGAGGTCGTTGATACAACACGGGCAATGTGCTCTGGTTGGTTGAACCCACAATTGAACTATTCCTGCATCATCAACTTCAACTCCTTTCAGAATTGATTCATCAGTCATTTCTTTTCCATGAGGTTCTACTCTTCCTCGTAGTAATCTTGCAAGCCGCTTTTGAGCAGTTGCTTTAGCACGGGACACAATCATTCCTCCCATTCTGTGAGTAAATCCCATGAATCTCCCATAGTTAGACATTCCATCCCATCTGAAGTTCGAGCAAATGTGTCCTCAGTGCCTATTGCTCCTGAGTCATAGATTACCTTAGGTTCGACTGCCATCGTTCCTCCAATCGGGAGTTCTCTATCAAAACGATCGGCGATAACCGGCGTCTCATCAAGCTCTAAACCTACTGAATGGCCAAGGAATACAGCTTGTTCGGGCGGCATTCCCATAAGATGTTCAGAATAGCCCATTTCATCAGCCATCGCACTACCAATTCTCCAAGCCTCTGAACAATAGTCACCTCTTCCGAGGCTTGCAACAACTGAGTCTCTAATCTCTGCCATGTTGTCCAATTTAGTCACCGATTCCTCATTTAGTCTACCAGCGCAGAACATTCGTGTACAATCTGAGACATACCCGCGGTGTAGATGAACAATATCGACGATTACAGGTTCACCAGCTGCGACTTTTGCGTGTCCGGCACCTAATGAAGAGATTGGACTTGCTCCTAGTCCGCCGATAGCAGAATCGAAGTATGATGGAACTGCTCCGGACCTTCCAGCAGCGATTACAACTCGGTCGCAATCCATTGGCCATCGTCTCATTCTAATGCGTCCTCCAAATCCTGCTGCTCGACTGACTTCATCGGCCGCAGCAGCCATTTCTAATTCGCTACGGCCTTCACCACCAACTTCTCTGACTGCTTCGAACATCTCTCTATTTATTCGTCCGCTTTCTCGCAGCATTTCAAGCTCCCAAGCAGATTTTGTTTCGCGCAAACCATACATTAGGTAAGTCGCGTCCTGCATTTCACCTAATGCGGACATCCTTCTAGAGAAATACTGCCACCTGTCATGAGGCATTTTTCCAGCCAGCATAGCTGGCGCAGAAGTTGCGCCAAGTGAACGGAGTGCATCCGTCATTTGTCTCATTCTTGGCTGAGCGGTAATCGGATCCGGAGCATCATCGCCTCCCGATTCAAATTTCGCTCTTCTAAGTGATTTTCGAACCCAATGGGTATTCTCTACATCTGACCCCTCAGCACCGATGAGAATCATCCCGTTTTGTCTACCACCAGTTAACCAGTAGAGTTCCACTGGGTCATCGATTAGGGCAGACTCGAAACCGGTTTCCGCGAGCGCTGATGACAGACGACTACGGCGTTCTTCCAACTCAGCAACCGGTACTCTCCAGTCTTCTTCATCTGGGCCGGTAAGTCGCTCCGCATCCCACGCCATCAACTCGCCACTATAGCAAAGACACAAAGGCATTGGGGGAGAGTTCTGAGCCGTCCTCTCTCCATCATTATCAAAAGACGCCTGCCGGTGGCTCGCATCGTGAAAGACGTTCTGTCTTTGGACGACATTCACCTCAGCGGTAAGCGTGTGCTATATCGTGTTGACATTAATTCACCCCTTCATCCAGAGACTGGTGCCTTCTTAGACGATGGAAGACTTAGGGCAATTATACCTACTCTAAATGGGCTATCCGAAGCGAAAGTCGTGATCCTTGGGCATCAGTCTAGACCCGGTAAAGATGATTTTACAGACCTTTCAGGTCATGCAGAAAGACTTCGAAGAATTCTTGGCCGACCTATTCGTTTTGTTCCTGATGTCTGTGGTAAAGAAGCAATAGATGCCATTAGAAGTTTGAAAAATGGAGAGATACTATGCTTGGACAATGTGAGAATGAACAATGAGGAAATTTCCCTAAAGAAGGCAGAATTGGAGGAATTACGATTATCTCAAATCGTCATGAATTTAGCCCCTGAATTTGATGCCTATGTTACTGACGCATTCGCTGCAGCACACCGTAATTCCCCCACTTTGACCGGCTTTGCTGATGATTTACCTTGTATTGCAGGGCGCTTGATGCAACGAGAAATTAGCGCTCTACAAACCGCTGTTACAAATCCACCACGACCATACGTTGCAATTCTCGGCGGGGCAAAGGCGGACGATTCGTTCCGAGTAGCTCAGAATCTAATCAATCGAGGTGTAGTCGATACGATTGCCTTTGTTGGGGTGGTTGGAAATATGATTCTCTGGGCTCAAGGCATTGACATCGGAGAAGGAAATAAGGAATTTATCCGAGGAACATTAGGAGACGATTTCGATATCGCTTGGGAAATGGCTAGCACACTAGTAGAGAATCATTCGGATTTACTCTTAGTTCCCACGGATGTTGCTGTGGAAATTGACGAAGAAAGAGTGGGACTTACCGTTGAGGATCTTCCAGTTCCACATCCAATTTACGATATTGGAGTGGAGACCCTGATGCAATTACGACCCATATTGATGCAAGCGGGCTGTATTCTATGGAATGGACCTGCTAGTTATTTTGAGAAGCCCGCCTTCGCCTTCGGAACCATTGAGATTCTCAACATGTGTACTGAAACTCAAGCCATGACAATTGTAGGCGGGGGTCATACCAGTGCGTTAGTGAACTCGCGAGGAGTTGCAGACAAAGTATCACACAATAGCACCGGTGGAGGAGCCTGTTTGCAGATGCTTTGTGGGGATAGAATGCCGGTTATCGAAGCACTGCACCATTCTGCAGAAAAGTTTCGTTAGAGAAATTCCGCCAAAACCCTAATTCGTCTACAGAGATTAGAGTTGGATATGGAAGTTGAGCCAAACTCTGACACTCTCGAAGGAACAACAGAACCAACAGTAGTAGATGCGGAAAAAGTATTCGTCAACACTGGCCCCGATTTTCCAGTTCAGAAGAATCAAGCTGCAAAGGTAATCGGAATACTTGTGATAATATAC
>Ga0208749_1000011_pt1 | contig 49463 bp, 22 predicted proteins | sample Knorr_S15_td_DCM_FD_185601 | JGI IMG/M metagenome (GOLD analysis project Ga0208749, IMG submission 185601) | Marine microbial communities from Southern Atlantic Ocean transect - Knorr_S15_td_DCM_ad_63m_LV_B (SPAdes) (version 2) | ecosystem: Environmental > Aquatic > Marine > Oceanic | place... | reverse complement strand
AAAATTTCCCAGTAAAAAAATGCCTGAAAAAGTCGATTTTAAAAACTACGACCAGATCCTTGATAACTTCGACGCCTTCTGCGACGAGTTTGAGTCAAGGGCATCCGAATCATATCAAAGAGGTGATCAAAATGATGGAAGAGTCCAACAAGCCGCCGCAGAACATGGAGAGGGTACTCCTGAAGCTGTCCGAGAGGTTGACGAGCCTGGAGCAACGAGTGGCAGCGTTGGAACGCCCTACGTTGATGTATCGTCGTCCCCACTCATCTGATCATGAGTCTCTCTCAGACACTCTGGATTTTCTGCACAATAACGTCGAGGGACTTAAGAAGGACTTAGGAAGAATTGCCACTTCAGTTTAAATGCCGATTACCTTAGTTGCTACCCCCGAATGTATTACACCCCCGACAGGTCCCTTTGTGTTGAAACCTGTCCCGACTGTGCCGTTGTACTCGACTGAACCGAGAACTGCACAGAACCCTATACTATATGAGACGATTTCACCGTCACTGACAATCATTGCACAGTCTGATGCTCAGATGTGTCCTCCTTTGTTATTTCCGAATTTAATTACGAGTGTTGCGATATTCCCTGGACAATCTCCCAACAGTGGCACTGGTTGTTCTATCATGGGCATGTCGTCTATTGCTGACGGTACGGTGAATAATTTACCAGAGTATAATTTACCTGTGTTTGATGAACCTTACATGTCGTATGGTTCTATTGCAGGGACACCAAGTATTACGAAAACCTTAACAACACCTCTGCAGGGTTTTTATGGGGAAAAGTATTTCTATGACTCTGAGTATATCTACGCATCCTTCTATAGAGACTCACCAGAATTTGACCCTATTAGCGGGAAGGCGCCGACTTCTCCGACGCGAACGAATCGGTTAACCTCTATGAACCTGTTAAAAGGGAAGCAAACGATAAATTTTAGTGAAATAGGTAGTGATGTACAAGAAATTGGTAACAATTTGTTTACTGGAGCAGGTACTCCTATACTTTTAGACGATGTTATGCCCGATAATTTGAGTGGTGTTGCCACAACTGGTACAGATTTCTTACAAAGTTCTATAGGTGAGTGTTCCACATGGGTGAAATGGCGTCCTTCCTACATTCAAACCATGAAATATTACTTTTGTGTTGTTGTAACACACACTTGTCCACCATTTACAACAACATTTCAGGGTAGTATGGAGGTTCAGAACAATTGGTCACCCCATGGATCCAGATTAGAATACTATATACAGCAACAAAAGGGATTTTTAGATGTCGTTTAAGGGAATGAGTCGTCAAGGCGACATGACAACAGGGCATGGATGCTATTCACCTGTCATTGGTGTGTCAGCATCTCCTAATGTAAAGATAAATGGACGTTTTGCACATAAAGTAGGAGATACATTTACACCTCATAGTTGTGGAACTGATGTTCATAGTGATGTTGCTACTAGTGGTAGTTCAACTGTACTAATAAATGGGACTGGAGCAATGCGTTTAGGTGATTCTTTAACACCTGGTGGCACCATGGCAGGTGGATCATGGAACGTTTTTGCAGGATAAGAGATTTTATGCTATAATATTGGAGTCAAATCGATTAAAACATGGCAAAAACAGTAAAAGTGGGTATTAGTGGTGGTGACTTTATAGAGTCAAAACCAAAAAAGACTCGTCAAGGGTCTAGTATGCACACAAAATTGAGTGCAACATCACGTAATGCAAGAAGAAAGAGATATCGTGGTCAAGGAAGGTCATGAGTGAACCTATCACTCCAGAGTCAAGTGCAAGAATATGTAATCATATGAATGATGATCATCAAGATGCAGTTGACTCTTATGTAAAGAACTATGGTACATCTGCAAAGATGACTAAGTTAACTCCTAATTCAATGGAGATAACAGTAGTGGTTCCATTTGATCATGTCTTGCAAGACTGTTCGGATGCTAAGAAGACATTAGTTAGTATGATTAAATAGTACATCCTTTAAAAAAGCAATGGTGATTAAAGTGGACAAGTCAGAAGGCTTTATCAAAAGTGGTAAAACTCTTATCACTGAAGTTCAGAGTGACCGCTATATGCGGAAGCAAGGAAAAAGAAAAGACGTACAAGAACAAGAACTCTTTGACAAAGAAGATTATTGCGAAGGTGAGTTTATACCAGGCTTTCACGACTAGTGATAAATAGAAACAGCCAATGCTGTGTCTAAATGCCCACCTTTCAGACATTTAAAGATCTGAGTATTACGTTTAAGAAACATCCTGTATCAGATGATCTAGTACAGGTGAAAGATAAGGCAGCTATCTTTCAATCGATAACTGCCTTGCTTATGACTAATAAAGGGGAAAGACCATTCAAACCTGATTTGGGGTCTGGCATTAGAGAATCATTATTTGAACCATTGGATTATGCAACTGGTGGTTTAATCAGAGGACAGGTTATTGATTGTATTAATAGATACGAACCAAGAATCTCTCTTGATAATGTAATAGTTGAACCTGATGATTTAAACAATGGATACAATGTAGAGATCTTCTTTACTATTGTAGGAAGAGATGATACACCAGAGGCAGTAGAATTCTTCTTAGAGCGTACACGATAATGCCTTATACACAGGTTGCCAACTTAGACTTTGAAGATATCAAAGCATCTCTTAAAGATTACTTAAGAGCACAGTCGGACTTTAGTGACTATGACTTTGAAGGTTCTGCTTTAAGTACCATCATAGACACACTTGCCTATAATACCTATTATACGGCGTTTAACACTAATATGGTAGTCAATGAACTATTCATTGATTCTGCCACCTTAAGGGACAATGTAGTAGCGATTGCGAAGCAGTTAGGGTACAGACCCAAATCAAAGACTGCACCTACAGCATATATCTCTTTTGATGTAAATTATTCTCAAGCAACAAACGATAAAGAACTCCTCCTGAAGAAAGGAACTGGTTTTGTTGCCAATTATGATAACACTCTATACAGATACGTTGCCCTAAACGATGCAACAGGGCAAGTAGCTAATGGTGTTGCAAATTTTACTGATGTACCTGTTAAGGAAGGTGCATTGATTACAGACACTTATACTATTAATAGTGCTTCAAAGAATCAGAGATTCATTCTTGATAACCCAAATATCGATAGCAATACAGTTCAGGTAAAGGTATTTCCTACTGGTAGTTCATTTAATGAACCATATTTGGTAGCAGATAACATTTTAAACGTTGATGGTAATTCAAAAGTCTTCTTCCTTGATGAAATTGATGATGACAGATATGAAATTATCATGGGTGATGGCACTTTAGGTAAGAAATTAGAGAATGGTGCCAATATGGAGGTATCATATCTTGTAACAAATGGTCCTGCATCTAACAGTGTACGTACATTTGTCTTCAGTGGTGTCTTAGAGAACCCAGAAGGGGTCACACCACCTGCTTTTACCACTTCTATCACAAATGTTATTGCAGCGTCTGGAGGGGAAGAGCAAGAGAGTACATCAAAAATCAAATTTAATGCACCTAAGTCTTACGGGGCACAAGATAGAGCAGTGACTGCTGATGATTACGGTGCCATTGTACGTAATGTCTATCCTGCTACTAGTGACATTATTGTATTTGGTGGAGAGGAACAAGAACCACCTATGTATGGTAAGGTATTCATTTCATTGAAACCAACTGATGCAGCATACTTAACGTCAGTTACTAAGAAGCAAATCATTGCAGACCTTAAGAAGTATGTTGTTGCATCTGTAGAACCAGTAATAGTTGACCCTTCAATATTGTTTATCGAACTCAATAGCAAGGTTTATTACAATAGTTTAATTACAGATGCTACACCAGCACAGATTAGAGACAAGGTTATTGGTTCTGTACAGTCATACCTTGACACTTCTGACACAGAAAAGTTCAACGGTAAGTTCAGACATAGTAAAGTTGCTGGTGTGATTGATGATACAGATCGTTCAATCAACTCTAACCTTACTGAGGTTACAATGAGAAAGGATTTCTATCCTCAACTCAACTCAACATACTATTATGAGATTTGTTTCCAGAACGCATTTGATTTAGAGTGTGATGAACCTGTCCTGTCGTCAACTAAGTTTAGAGTCACTGAGTATCCTAATTTTGATGTTTATATTGAAGACAGAAATGACAAAATTGTCCTATATAGACTAGACTCTTCTACTGGCGAAAAAGTAGTCCTAGACGATAATGTTGGAGACATTAATTATGAAAAAGGTGAACTTCAACTATATGATATGACAATCATCTTAGGATCATATTTTGATAATCGTATTTCAGTAAGAGTAAAGCCTAGGTCAAAAGACGTTAAGGCACTCCGTGAAGTTTACTTAGATGTAGACGTTGCCAATTCCTCGTTCACTGCATATAAAGAGTAGTTAAATGACCGTCAAGACAAAGAGAATTTCAACTCTTATTGAGACACAACTTCCAGAATTCATCACTACCGAGTATGAACTTTTCAGTAAGTTCTTACAGAAGTATTATGAAGCTCAGGAGGTACAAGGCGGTACCCTAGATGTAATCAGTAATATCCAGAAGTATGCAGACATTGATTACTATGAACAGAATCTTCTTAAGCAGAATGATGTTCTAGTATCTAATATCTCAGATAGTGACACAACCATTGTTCTAGAGGATGCCTCTTCATTTCCTGAGCAGAATGGTTATGTTAAAATTGATGATGAAATAATCTTTTATGACACTCGCACTAATACCACCCTAGAAGGGTGTGTAAGGGGTGTTAGTGGTAATACCTCCCTAGGAGACCTATATGAGTCTTCTAACTTTGTCAGCACTGATGCAGCAGCACACAGTGGAGGTAAGAAGGTACATAATGTTAGTAACCTCTTCTTATATGCATTTGTAAAGAATTTTGAGAGTCAGTACCTAGGATCATTCCCTGAGAAGTATCTTAAGGGTGAAGTAGACAAGAGAACCCTTATTAAGAACATTCAGAAGTTCTACAAGTCAAAAGGTACTACTTCTTCCATTAAGTTTATCTTCAATACTATTGTTGCTAAGGATATTGATGATAAACCAGAAATATACAAACCAAGAGATTTTACATACAAGGCATCTGAGTCTGACTGGATTAACATCTATTCACTTAAGGTTAAGGTCGTCTCTGGTGATCCAAAGAGTTTAGTTGGTAAAGTAATCCATCAGAGTGATCCTTTTGTTCAGGCAACTGTAGATAACGTATTTGAAGACAGTAATGCTGATGGTGAAAGAGTTTGGAATATTGTACTTGCACCAGAGACTGTAACTGGTGAGTTTAATATCTCAACCAAAACAAAATTAACTGCCACCTTAACCGATGGTGCTACAGAAGGAGATAGAATCAATGTTGCATCTACTATAGGATGGGACAATATTGGTTCTGTTCTTATTGGAGAAGAGGTTATTGAATTTAGTGATAAGAATATATCACAGTTTGTTATTAAGAAGAGAGGTTCATATCCATTAACATTCCTAGAAGATAAGGAGGTATATAAACCTTCTTTGATTCTTGGTGACGGTGTAACATTGCTTACACTGGGCATGGTGTATAATATAGCACCTGTTACTAGTGAACCATATTCAGTTGTTGGTGATAAGGTACAGGAGTCTGTTTCTGGTTTCCAAACTGCAGATCCACGTATTATTGATATTAATACAAATCAGGTAAGATGGAAACTTAATAATTTAGGACCAGTATCAGTCTCTACAAACCCAGTCATAGCAACGGATCTCAGCGGTGTATCTACCAATGTTTCTGCTATTTTAGAAGATGACCAATATTATTACATTGCTAGTTCTTCATATCCTTCTTATAACATTTTAGATGTTCTAGAAGTTGATAAACCAGTTAAGGATCAGAAGCAACTTAGAATCCTTCGTAAGAGACCAATCTCAACTACTGAGATCTATAAGACTCCAACGAGAGATGTTGGAATACTTATAAACGGTGTACCTATCTACGGTTATAAGGATCCTGAATCTATTCGCTTTGGTGTACTTGAGTCTATTAGAGTTGATAACAAAGGAAGAAACTATACTGTTCCTCCTTTTGTATTAGTTGATGGTTTACCTAATAGAGCAAATGCATTCCTTATTGGTAATGTTATTGATCGTATCGAAGTAGATACCACAGATATTTTTCCACAGACACCAACAATAGAAATAACCTCTGGTAGAGGTGGTAAGGCAACTGCTGTTGTCACAGGTGGTGAAGTTACTAGTATTACTCTTGATGATCCTGGTAAGTTTTATTCAGCACCTCCTACAGTTAGAATTGTAGACTTAGCAGGTAAAGGACGTTTTGCTGAGTATACTACTGAGGTTAACACTGCTGGTCAGATTACATCTATTAATAAAGTTGCTGGTGGTACACTGTATTCACAAAATAATATTAAAGTTGATATTATTCCTGTTGGTTCAGATGGAGAAGCAACACCTCTACTTAAAGAATGGATAAAGAACAGGTTTGAGAAGTATAAGGGAGTTATGGATACTCAGTATGGTTATCTTTTCCCTAACTCAAACATTTCATTAGAAAACGGTTATGCTCAATTAGCAAACCCTAAGAAACTTAGAGTTGAACTAGGTGATAACTTAGACAGTGCTGATTCAGAACCAACAATTAAGACTCACTCACCTATCATTGGTTTTGCTTATGATGGTAACCCCATATATGGTCCATTTGGTTACGGTGATCCACTAGATGCTACATCAACACCTATAAGGATGACTTCTAGTTATTCTTTACGTGGTGACAGGGATCTTGGTCCTAGTGAAACAGATTACCCATTAGGTTCATTCATTGATGATTATAAGTATAATCATAGAACTGGATCATTGGATGAAAACAATGGACGATTTTGCGTTACCCCAGAATTTCCAGAGGGAACTTATGTTTATTTCCTTACTGTTAATAGCAATCAAGTACCGCAATTCCCCTACGTTGTAGGAGACACATTCTATTCACTACCTGTAGACAGTAACTACAATTCCGATATAAGTCAAAATGATATTCCTAAGAAATCAAAGAGACTTCATGTTGCTGGAATGCAAGGTAATGGTGAAGGTCTGATTGCAGAAATTGGTGCTGTATCTTCAGGTATTCTTGATAGCATAGAGATTCAGGATTCACATAATAATTTCTCTATTAACAACAAATTATATTTTGACAACACAGGAACTGAAGGTGACAGTGCAGAAGCATTAGTCTCATCTGTGACTGGTGAGAATGTTCAATACCTTGAATGTAAAGAAGATAGAGTTGTTAAGTTAACAACCATACAAAGTGCATATCTCTTTTCTGATGATACTTTAAGACAACCAGCCTCTGGTGCTTCTGGTAGTATTGTTGGTACAGTTAAAGGAGATAATGTTATTGTTCTTCGTAATGTTGTTGGAACATTCAATAACACAGGAACTTTCTCTGCAGATATTAAAACCTTTACTATCACTGTAGATCAGGATAGTAACTACACGATTGGTGCAGTTCTACGACTCACTGATGGTGTCAATGCACCATATGCAACTGGTGAAGTTCTAGAGTCTACCAGTAAGCAGAATACTGTTAAGATAAAGGTTCTTACTGGAACTTGGGAAATTAATGATGATTATTTCATCCAGTCAAGCAACCTATTCAACACATCTGGTTCTAAGGTAGTTTCACTTGTATCAATGAGTGATGGACTAGAACCATTTGATGTAAATCAAAGTGTTGCTTTAGTAGAGACTGATGCTGATCATGGTCTTGCTATTGGTGATGAAGTAACTATTGATATCCGTCCCAATGATGCAACTAAGACTAAAGACTATTATGTAAGAAAAAGATTATATCAGACTGCAGTTATTAGAGAACCAAGTAATTCAAGTACCATTGCATATAATGGTATTGGTAGATTTACTATCCTTAATGGTGGTGCTGATTATACTGAAGGAACATATACTAATGTTCCTCTTACTAGTGGATCTGGTACAGCAGCAACTGCAAACATTACTGTTTCTGCAGCAGGTATTGTATCAGATGTTCAACTATCTGATGGTGGATCTGATTATCAGAGAGGAGATTACCTTTCAGTAGATGATGACGAACTAGGAAGGTCTGGTGCTTCTCAGAGCACTGCTAGGTTGACACTATATGTTGACCACTCTGGTGTATCTCGTACTTCTACTGCTATTAGAGTTGCAGATCCTAAAGGATTTGCTGTAAATGATAAGATACAGGTTGGTAGTGAGATTATGCAAATTGTTGCTATTAATGGTAGCGATTTATCAGTAACAAGAGAATTGGAAGGAACAGAAAGAGTAGATCATTATAATAATGGTTTGGTTACTCTATACAAACCAACTTATAATTTTGATGTTGGATTTAGTATTAGTAATTTAATAGGTTCTGGTACTATTCAATCATATGACCGTGATACTCAAACTATTACAATAATATATGATTATGATATTGATAAGATAAGTGCTGATGAACTTATCAATAGTACAACTTTCTTTGATTCTTCTTCTCCACAAAGACTGGTATCAATGGAGTCTGTGTCTGACTTAGAGTTCAAATTTGAATTCTCAGAAGACAATAGTACATTTGTACCAAATCCAAATATAGATTTACAAGAGTTTTATAGGTATAAGTTTGATACATCACATACTTCATTACAGGGAACTAACTTTGATATAAGTCCTAGTAAGAGTTTTAATATCATAACTCTAGAAAAACTTGAAAGTAATGTATTGCCTGGTAATGTTGGATCATATACTGAAGTTAAGTTTGGATTCGGTCCTAGAATTGAAGAAAATGATTACACTAATAAAGTAGGCACGAATTTCACATACTTTTACTATTTTGATAGGAATGATAAGGTAAATTCTGAAGGTTCATACTTTAAAATTGTAACTGACCCTTTACAGGGTGTAAAGACACTTGGATATGTCACTCCAAATAGATTTGTTTATGATGTACCCACAGAACCACTATGGGATGGCTCAGGTCAAATTTCGTATACTACCAGAGGTCAATTTGCAACGGGTAAAATTAATGAAATTTCTGTAACCAATTATGGTGAGAATTATAAAAAGACTCCAGAAATTATTGGTGTTGATCCATCAGAAGAATTTAGAGCAGAAGCAACTGTTCTTTATGATGCAAATCTTGGTGCTATTACTTCAGTAAGACTTGATAACCTAGGTTCTAATTTCTCTAAACCTGCTGCTATTATTGTAGAAGGTGATGGACAGGATGCTTTATTTGATGTAACACAGAGAAATGGTAAGATCTTCTCTGTTACTATTAGAAGTATTGGTAAGAACTATACCTATGCACCTAAGATTAAGATTATTGAGACAGATACTAAATTGTTCCCAATGAGTTCTTCTATTGGTGTACCACAGAGTGTTAATATTATTAGAAATGGTGGTGCATACCATTTAGATAAGACTGTATCATCTAATCTTACTTCTCAAGTTGTTGCATCTATTGTAGTATCTGATGACCTTGCTTTCCAATCTGGTGAAAAGGTTACACAGACTGTAAATGGTGTTGAAGTTTTATCCGCTAAGATTTCTGAATTTAGAAAAGGTTTAAACCTAGTAAAACTAAAAGATATTCATGGTATTCTTAGAGAAGGTGTAGATTTAGAAGGATTTGTCTCCAAATCAACTGCAAAGGTAAAAGCAGTATTTGTTTCTAATTTTACTGAAGATATTACAACTTTCTTTGACAATCAAGGATACTACAACTCTGATAGAGGTAGACTTGGTGCTGCTAACCAAAGATTGATTGATAGTTACTTCTATCAGGATTATTCTTACGTTGTTAAGTCTAAAACTTCTATTGAAGAGTGGAGAGACCTTATTAAGTCTACTACACACCCTGCTGGATTCCAATTATTTGGTCAGGTTGATGTTGAGACTAATGCTCCAGTTGAAATGCCAAAGGGTCAGACTAAATCTGATTCCTTTACTATTCTTCAATTATGGGATCCTGCAAAGAACAGGATTACAGTTGAAAGCACTAAGCAAGTAACAACTCAGTCAATTCAATCTGTTAATGATTACAAACTAAGAGAAGGTGCTGGTTCTGTTGCAACATCAGAGTTTAACTTCAATGAGACTCAGGCATTTGAGTTTAGAATCTATAACATGACTGTTGGTTATTATGATGACATTATTAATGCTGGTAAACCATGGTGGATGAAGAATGCATTTGATGGATATTTTGATAATGATGGAAGGTTACAAGGAACAACTCAGTTCCAACTAAGAGATATGGATAATAATCCATTCAATCCAGTTAGTGCAGAAAGTTGTTTTATTACTCTTGATGGTATTATTCAAGAACCACTTAAATCATATACTGTATCTGGAGATAAAATCAATTTCACACAACCACCTCTAGGTGATAACGAGAAATTAACTGGTCAATCAACTAATGCAAAGAGTCCTTATAAGGGTGTAACCTTTATTGGTAGAACTTTCTTCTTTAAGGATTCTCAGTACAATAACAGATACCTCAAGAAAGCAAGAAATATTTTCCAACGTGGAGGTCTATGGATAGATGCTGCAAATCAAATTGAACAAAATAAAGAGTTTATTGTTCAAGAAGCAGTAGGTTATGGTAGAGAAAAGCATCCATCTCTAGACTGGAGTACAAAATTAGATGATTATACTATAGATCTTGGATATGCACTAGATGCTTATACTCATGACATCAGATTTGGTGGAAATACAAAGACAGTTGATTATGCAGAGATCTTTAAGAAATCAAAGTATATCAGTGATTACAAGACTGAATCTATTGATATTTTTGATTATGCTAAGAAACTAGCAAACCTTGCTATTAGAAACTGGGATCTATCATTACAATCAGTTCAATACATTACTGGTTCTAAAACAATGACTGTCGAAGATTCTTCTAGACTAGTTGTTGGTATGCATGTTAGTTCTGGTCGTGGTTTTGCATTAGGAACTAAGATTGTTTCAATAGACAGTTCTACAAGTGTCACACTATCTGCACCTGCACTACAAAACTCTGGTGTTGGTGTTGGTGGTGCTCCAGATGGAATTACCAGTTTAAGTGGAACAACAAGTGGAGATCTTAACCTACCTACAAATACTGGTAGAGTAGATCTAGGAGATCAATTCTCTGTACAACCAGGTGACGACTTAATTATTCCTCTATCATTCTCTGGTATTGAAAGTGCTACTTTCTATTTGAGTGCAATCAACAGTGGTACTTTTGTTGATGCTTCTAATCTAATTGCTGGTAATAAAGAGTATATTAAAGAAGAAACTGTTGGTTGGGCACAAGCAACATACCCAAGTGTACCTTGGAATGAGAATGAAGGTAAGTGTATGAGGGATCTTGGATTCCTTGTCGATAGGATTGTCTATCACCTTCGTTATGGTGGTAATGAAAAGATTGTTGAGATGGCACAACTCTATTGGACTAAGGCATCTTATCCTAATAGAGAACTACTAACTGGTATTGGTGACGAAAAGGTTGAAAGTCTTGCAGCATTTAACTATGCTAAGGATCTTATGATCGAAGCAATGAGAAATACTCTTGGTGCTGGTACTTACACTAGTATTAGTCCATTTGTTGATGCTACTGTTGCTGCTGATAGTCAATTCCCATATTGTGTTGAAGTTGAGACTACACTTAATGCTTACATTGATATTATAGAAGATATCTTTAATAGAGGTGTTGGTGTTGTTGAGATTACAAAAGAGAATAGTAATAAAGAAGGTAATTGGACTCCATTAACAACATATTCCAATTATAATATTATTGGTGATGATCAACTACCATTTATTGAGTGTAACAACGTTGTATCTGCTATTGATAGTTTACATGATAATCTAAGTGAGGTTATTGGTGGTACTGCTGTTGATAAGACAATTCCAGATTTCATTGATGGTGTAAACAAAGAGTTTGATTTACTTTGGGAAGATGGATCACCAGTTATCACAGAAGAAGATGAAAGGTTCTTTGTAACTAGCAATGCTGTATTACAGCAGACTAAGTTTACTGCCACACATCCTGGTGGTGATGCATACCATATTGATAGAACAGTTGTTCCAAACAGAGTTGTTTTTGATGTTGCTCCTATTTGGGATCAAGATGCTGGTGCTAAAACATTAGGAGAACCAACTGCAGTTGAAAAAGTTGCTATAGTTGGTGTTGGTAACTATAAGAGATTATCGATTGATGAAAACCTTGTTAACAATCAAAGAAGTGGTCCTTTCCTCATTTTAGATCTAGAAGATAAAACAGTACAGAATATTGAATCTGAAGATAATCTCTTTGTCTTTATTAATGGTGTTTTACAGAAGTATGGTAAGTCATATACTGTATCAGGTCCAAACATTTCATTTGAATTCCCAATCACGGATCAGATGAAGGTTGATATGAGATATCTCTATGGTAGAGATGTTGGGCAGATATTAAACCTTTATAACTACAACCCAGATTTATACTATGCACAAGCAATGGCATCGTTTAGATGTACATCTAATGTTGCTGAGTTTGTTAAAGGTGATTGGTTAGATATTTTCAAGGGTTATCCACTTCAGTGTTATCAGTTAAAACCTGATAATACAAAGATGTGGATAGGTAATGTTAATAACTTATTTGTTAATGATCTAGGTGGTGGTGAAGCAGACTTTACCTTTGAGGTAAGTGGTAACGAGGCAGAACTACAAAATTCATCACTTTACTTCTGTATTGCTAGAAAATATCAATATGAGATTGAATTGAATATTGATGTTAGCAACTCTAGTCTTGTCTATGAAAAAGATGAAAATAATGAATTGACTATAAGAGGTAATGATCAGGCATGGAGAGGAACGGTTATTAGGAAGTCTTATAAGAATCCATTTATTAACCTTTCTAACAATTCTAAGATTAAAGTAGATGGTGAAAACGCTTTTAGAAGAATTAAGGAACTTCCTTCTGTATTAAAAACTTCTGAAGGAAGAGTTGGTAATCAAGTTTCTAATTCTTATTATGGTTTTGTTAATGTAGAAGCATATAATGGTGTAACAAGAGGAGAAGGTCTTTCAGTTGTTGCGACTATTGAAAATGGTAGTGTTACCAAACTAACTTGGAACCAGCGTAGTTACGATCCTGTTACTCAACCTACAGCATATCAGTATTATACACCACCTGTATTAAACTTTATACCCACAAATGGTGAAGGTGGTGGTGCAAGAGCAAAGGTTATTGTTAGCAAAGGTCAAGTTCTCAGTGTAGACTTAACTAATGGTGGATCTGGATATACTGAAGCACCTAAGGTTATTGTTGCTAGAAAGTATCAAGTTGAAAAAGAGAATGATATTGGTGTATCTCTAATAGATTTGAAGATTAACGCAGTCGTTACAATGAGTTTGAACATGAGTTCTACCATTGATCTACTTGCAAATCAGGTCTCTGGTATCAATACTCTATCTTCTATTTTCTTTAGAAGTCCAGTTGATGAAGTTAAAGATATTACTTGTCATATATGGCCAGAAGATCAGGCAGCAAATGAAGATTTAGATATCTCACTTGCTCTACCTCTATACAAAATTACCGATTCAAGAGAAGGAAGAAACGTACCTATTATAGACGTATTCCATAACTTCACTGAAATCAATGGATTCATTGATATGGGTGAGATTGTTGATATCAGAAGTGGTTCTAGCATATACTACTTGGATGTTAATAAGGTTATTACAACTTCTATACAGTCAGAAATCTATAACACTTCTCTTGATAATGTCAACCAGTATGAAAATGCTGCGTTCCTCAATGTTCCTCTTGATATTGGAGATACTATTGCATATGTTGCAGACACTTCCAAGTTCAAATCCAATGGATATCTTCTTATTGGTGATGAAGTTGTTAGATATCTCCGCAAGGGTACTGATCGTTTCATTAGTGTACAGAGAGCACAAGACGGAACTACTGAAAAGAACTGGAATGCTGGCACATATCTAAGACAGATTCCTGATCCTTCTGTAACTGTTGCATACGGTGGTATTGCTAAGGTTGAGTCTCAAGCGGCCACCGTTGAGATGGGAGGTATAGCAAGCGGTCTTGGCGGCGGCAGTGAGACTGGACAGGACAGAAATAGAACTACACAGGTCATAACACCTGATGTTACGAAAGCCCGTGTTGAGAAGCAAGTTGAAGTTAGACTTAACCAAGATATTGCAATAGACTCTATTTCCGCGCTTGAAACTCAAGTTAACTATAAACTTGAAACATTCGCTGTTAATGTAACACCAGGTACTTTACAGTATAATGCTACTGTTGCAACTCAACAGGTTCAGATAGAACCTATAATTACAATTCAGCAAATAACCAAAGACATTGAAGCTGATCTTCAGATCATTGATGTTATTGATTCAATCAAGGATGTAACTGTTGAAGCTATCAAGACTGCTCCTTCTGAATACACTGCTACTACTGAAGAAACTAAGCATAACATAACTATTGTTAGAGGAGAACTTCAGAAGATCATCACTGAAATATCTGTTCAACGTGATGCAATGGAGTTGTTGATCATTCCACCTCCTACTGGAGCAATTGATGGTTATGAAGAAACTGTATTCTTAACAGATCCTATAGAGACAAGATTCAATGGATTTGTAGATCTTGATCCTAACACATATCCAGTCATAAAGCGTGATGGTACTATCATTTACCCAATCAACTCTGTTTATGGTGCAGATACTGGATACATTGGTCGATATGCTAAGACCAATGCTGGTCCTACTATAGGATCTTGGGACTATGTTTCATTCGACGATGGTACAGCAAATGTTTCTGGATTTACTCTAGAAAGTCTACAAAGACTATATCCTTCTCTTACTATCAACGATTTTGTTGCAAGAGCAGATTCTAGTTTCACTACTGCTGGTGATTACTTCAACCTTTCCACACCTTCTATTCAGAATCCATTAGCGATATCTTCTTCCACGCAACCTTTAGGTACTGCTGGAGTAAATGCGCTAGATATTGTAGTCAATAGTACCGTAAACTTCCCTGATGCTGGTTACCTGTTCCATGCTGACGGCACTGACACGGGAGTGATTGAGTACACTGGAAAGACTGCTAATACCTTTACTGGATGCGTTCAGTACCGAGGAAGCACTCAAATTGGAGCTGGTGCGGAGATCGTACCGTTCACAATTGACTAAATAAACGTATAAATAAATCAGGCACAAACACTACGTCGGAAAAGAAAACCAATGGCTGCTATTATCTCAGATAAATTTAGAATTTTTAATGCGAAGCAATTCTTAGAATCGCTGACTGAAGGCGCTACAGATACTAGCGCTGAAAGAACTAGAATGTACTTCTTTGTGGGACGCCCACAACCGTGGAAGGCATATCTAGAAGTCTACGGACAATCGGGAGGAAACTTCACAGTAGGAAACGAAATATACGTTGGGACTTATGGATCCACAGCATTCCGTGCCACTATTGCTGGAGTCTATGATACTGCACTTCTTCTTTCCGACGTTTTCCCAAATACTACTTCAACTCCTACACTAGGACAAACCATTCAGGAAACTGCTGATGGTGGAAGTACAACAACTGGTGTTACTGCCTCTGCTGGTGTTTACCGTTATGCAACTGAAGAGATTCCACCTCTTCCTCTAGACAACCAGACAGAAAAACTTAGTGTTTATGACGAGATCATCGCAGCAAAGCGTATCGGTAATGCATATGCACGTACAGTAATCCGTCGTTACAACTGGGACACTGTTGCCAACCCAAGATTTGATATGTGGAAGCCTGACTACTCTGCAACACCTGCAGGTGGTGGTCAAGTAGGTAAGCAAACAGCAACTGGTGCTGACGCTATCGCTAATGCTAAGTTCTATGTTATGAACTCTGATTACGAAGTGTTCAAGTGCCTTTACAACGGTGAAGGTCCTGGTAACCTTACTGGTCAGGATGCTACTGAAGAGCCTAAGACTTCATCTGGTAACTACAATGCTGCTACTGGTATCTACACTGAAAGTGCTTCTGCAGGTTATATCTGGAAGTTTATGTACCAGATGCCTACTGATGACGTTCTAAGATTCCTTTCTTCAGACTTCATGCCTATCACTCTTTCTACTGCAGGTTCTACCCGTCAGGCAGTGGAAGGTATTGCAGTTGCAGGTTCAATTGACGTTGCTCTAATAGAGAACGCTGGTGCTAACCTTCCTTCTGGTACTACCTACACTAGCATCAAAGGAGATGGTACAAGTGGTGTACTTAAGATTGAAGCTGATGGTAGTGGTACAATTACTGCAGCAACAGTTGAAACACGTGGATCAGGTTATACCTACGCTAATGTTCTTTTAACTAACGGTAATCTATTCCAAGATGCAGGTTTAACTACTCCTATTGCTACTCCTGCTAACGCAGTTGGTGCTATTGAAGTTGTTCTTCCTCCTCAAGGTGGTCATGGTTCAGATCATGAACTAGAATTGAATGGTAAGCGTGTGATGACTAACATCCGCTTGACTTACGCTGAAGGTTCTGGTGATTTCCCTGTTGACAACGACTTCCGTAGAATCGGTATTATTAAGGATCCTCTTAACTTCGGTACTACTACTCCTTGTACTGCTGACACCCGTTCTGGTCTTAAGGCAATTAAGGTTACTGGTGCAAATGCTGACTTCATCCCTGATGAGCAATTTGAGCAGACTGTAACTGGTGGTACTGCAAAAGGAACAGTAGTTTCTTGGACTTTGGATCAAGGTTCTACAACTGCTGGTGTTCTTAAGTATGTTCAAACTGTTGATGCACACACAGATCAAGGTGTTGTAAGAGACTTTGAAAGTAATGGTTCTAACCAACTTTCTGGTGGTTCTTCCGCAGCGGCTGGTAACGTTGAAACTGGTTACTCTGGTACTCTTCTTGGTTCATCCTTCTCTTCTGGACTTGCTACTCCTGAGATCGAACCTAACTCTGGTGACATCATCTACGTTGAGAACAGACGACTAATCACTCGTGCTCCTGACCAGATTGAAGATATCAAACTTGTTATCGAGTTCTAAGTTAAAGATATTAATAAATACAAGTCCCCTGAGAAATCAGGGGATTTTTTTTATCTGTGCTAAATATTAGAGACAAGATGCTAGTGTTTGGCGGAGTACGATGCCCCAGAAGACAAATCTAAACGTAAATCCTTATTATGAGGATTTCGACCGAAGTAAGAATTTTTATAAAATACTTTTTCGTCCAGGATATTCTATCCAAACGAGAGAGTTAACACAACTACAATCTATTCTACAGAATCAGATTGAGAGTTTTGGTAAGTATGCCTTCAAGCAAGGAGATTTAGTTGTTCCTGGCGAAGTTGGTCTGAATACTAAATTAGACTATGTTAAGTTGTCTTCTGTTTCAGAAGTTGCAATTAATGACGGACAGAATATTGTATACAAGAAATATGACATTTCTCAATTAGTAGGAACTGAATTGAGAGGTTTATCTTCTGGTGTTACTGCTACTGTCTTAGATACTAAGGTTTTAACAGATGCATCTGCCGATACACTTTATGTTAACTATTTGAATAGTGGTGATTCTAATACAGACACTACTTTTAGACAGGGTGAAACCCTAGAAGTTGTTGATGGTGTTAACACACCTTTATTAGTTGTTGGTACTGATGGTAGCGTACTCCCCACCAGTATTCAATTAACTAATCCTGATACTGGAGACGTAACTTCAATTGAAAGTCCAGCAATGGGTTATGCTTCTGCTGTTAAAGTAGAAGAAGGCATCTATTTTGTTAATGGTTTCTTCGTTCGTAACGATAAGCAATTACTTGTCATTGACGACTATTATAATATACCTTCCGCTAATGTTGGTTTCACAATCACTGAAAAGATTGTAACACCAGAAGAAGACGCTAGTTTATATGATAATTCTATTGGTTCTTCCAATCATACTGCTCCAGGTGCACACAGATTAAATATTTCACTCAAACTTAAGAAATTTGCTGTAGGAGAGAAAACTGATAAGAATTTTATTCAACTTATTACAACTTATAGAGGTTCTGTACAAAAGAAAGTCAGTCCAACTAATTATAGTTTGATTGAATCTACTCTTGCTAGAAGAACATTTGATGAAAGTGGTGATTATGTTGTGGATAATTTCTCTGTTGATATCAGAGAGTATGCACAGAAAGATCGTAATGGTGGATTGTACAAAGAAGATGAGTTTGGTCTATATAATGGATTGACAGAAGGTGAAGCAGATAGAAAGATGATTGCTAGCCTTGGTTCAGGTAAAGCATATATTAGAGGGTATGAAATTGTTAATAAAGAGACAAAGTATATTGAAATTAATAAAGCAAGAGAAAGTCTAAGTAGTGAGAATATAAGGGTCAAAACAAAATCTCTTCCAACATATGCAATTACCAATGTATATGGTAGTGTTCCTCTAAACAAAGAGGGTGCAGATCTTACTGCGTATCCGTATGTTAATTTGTATTCTGTTGCTAATGATGGTTCTATTGGTAGTAATAATACTGAAGATGCGAGTGCTCATCGTCAGACTATTAGTAGAAGAGGTGAAATTTTCTCTTCTGATGACGCAGTAAAGACTATTACACTGGATATTGACAATCTTACTAATGTTCTTGCTGGTCTCACTGATTCTAATTTTGAGACTCTTCTTGGTACTTTATATTTCGTAAAGACTAGAAACGATGCTGGTACTGCAACATCTGTTGGGACAGTTAAGTCACTGGCATATGCTAAGGTAAATAAACCTCTTCTTAATTCTAGTCTAAGTTATCAGTATCTAGAACTAACCATCTCTGGTAAGAAGGATGATCTAGAGAATTTAATGATTGAATATGATCTTGGAGATGCTGGTAAGCAAAGAAGATTATTCTTAACAGATGCAGATGCGTCTTCAGATAATAATTCATATGGTTATATTGTAGATTATGGTGAAACAATAACACCTTTGGTTGGTAGAGCAAAACCAAATAACTTCTTCCTTAAGAAGAGACCATCTGGTTTTAATTCAGATAGAGATATTATTCTCTCACGTGGTCGCCTTGCTGGTGGTGATGATGCATACAATGGTATCTTTGGTTTATCGTATTTTGATCCAGAATTCTTTACTAAAATTATTCTAGATGCACCACCTGCTGCAGGTGGATTTGGTATTGGTAAATATGTCTTTGGTTTAGACAGTGGTGCATATGGTGTAGTAGAAGGTGGTCCTTCAGGTGTATACTCTGTAGGTAAAATCTTATATGTTAAAACTTTATCTGGAAGATTTAAGTCTGGTGAGACAATTAGAGATGAAGATTCTGTAACTTCAAAGATTGCTAAAGATAATACTATATCTCATTTTATTGTTCAGAATCGTGGTTTAGGGTATCCAGATAATTCTACCCTACTTGTTAATGGTGTTGAGTATGATACTTCAGTTGTTGAATTATTTAAGTTGGGTAGTGGAGCATTTTATCAATGCTTAGTTAATAATAAGAGTGCTCTTTCTGCAACAGAATATGCAGAACCACCTGCAGTTACAGTTAAAATTCCTACTGGTTCTTCAAGTCCTTCAGCTGCTGCTGTTATTTTACCTGTAATGGTAAGAAATGCTGTAACAACATATGTACCACAGAATGTTAAGTCACTTGGTGCTGAGTATGGTTCTGCTAAGGAGAATGTTTTCACTGCTGATGTTGTCACCAATGATCAAGAATTTGCAGAACTTAAGTCTGTTACTGACTTCACATTCTTTGGAAATAGAGGATATAACTTTATTGAATCTACAAGTTTCAATGCTGATGCAAGTCTATTACTACAACAGGGAGATGTTGTTCAGTTCGCTACTTCAGATAATCAAATTGTAACTTCTGTTGTTCAATATGCAACAATAAAGGAAGGAACATCTAAGACTAGAGTTTATTTGGACAGTGTATTACCTGGTGATGTTGTAAACACCAGTATTACTAGATTACGTCCTAGAGTTGAAAATTCAAACCAAGGAACATTATTGTTCCCAACAGGTAGTCGTCAGATTAAGAGAATTTCTAAGAATGCTGAAGAAACTGGTATCAAGTATTTCTTCCGTAGAGATTTTGTAACTACAGCAGCAACTTCTGGTGGTATTATTACCTTTGCTGCACAACTATCATTTGGTACACAAAGATTTGCTGCATTTAGTGAAGAGAATTATATCATTACAGTTTTAGATGCAGGTGATGCACCTAATATTGTTAAAGGTGATATCGTATACATCGATAAAGATGCAGTAACTATTTCATCTTCTACTGATACTGCTAGTGGATTAACTGCTGGTTCTATTAGTTTGGAGTTACCATCAACTTATTTTGGTACTATTCCTACTAATGGAACATTCCCTAAACTTAAGTTGACTGCAACTTTAGAAGTTGAGAATGCAAAACCAAGAATTAAAACTGCTATTGAGAGGAGAAGAATCGTTGTTACTTCTTCTGGTGATAGAGTTATCCCATTTAGAGGATCAAACTATGATACTGACGTTGTAGAAGTTCTATCATATTCTGATGCATACAAACTACTCTATGTTTATGAAGGTAGTGCAACTAGACCACCTAATGTTGATACTGCAGGTAATCTAATTGAAGGTACTGATGTTACTGATAGATTTACATTTGATAGTGGTCAAAGAGATACTGTATATGATGTATCCAGACTTGTTCTTAAACCAGGTGCAACTCAAACATCTGGTCAATTAGTTATTGCATTTGATTACTTTGAACATTCTCAAGGTGATTTCTGTACTATTGATAGTTACTTACATGAAGCAGGTGTCTCAGAAAGTGAAATTGGTTCATTTGATTCATCTGTACTTGGAAGAGTTAACCTTAAGAACGTTATTGATTTTAGACCAAAAGTAGATAGTAATACAACTATAGCTGGTTTCCAAGATAAGTCTTCATTATCTGTTACTACCAGTAGTTTTGCTGGTGCTGGTTCTATTGTTGCTGCATCACCTGCATCTGATTCTAACTTAGAGTATACTCTCGCATTTAGTCAGATTCAATATCTTGATAGAATTGATGGTGTATTTCTTAATAAGAATGGTAAGTTTATTGTTAAAGAAGGTAATTCATCTCTCAACCCATCTAAACCAGATCCAGTTGATGATGCAATTCCTTTATTCTATGCGTATATTCCAGCATTCACTAGTGATAGTAAAGATGTAAGGATTACTCCAGTAGATAATCGTCGTTACACAATGCGTGACATTGGTAAGTTGGAGAAACGTATTGAGAGATTAGAATACTATACTACTCTTAGTATCCTAGAACAACAAGCACTTAACATGCAAGTTAAGGATGATATTGGTCTAGACAGATTTAAGTCTGGATTCCTAGTTGATAATTTTGAAGCACATAGAAGTGGTAACTTAGCATCACTAGATTATCAATGTTCTATTGATTCACAACAGTCAGTATTACGTCCACAGTCTAGAGAAGATTCATTATTCCTTAAAGAGATCAATGTTAGAGATGATCAGAGATTTGTTTCTGGATATAGAAATTCAAATGGTGTTGTTACACTACCATTTACCAACCTAAATCTATTGGGTAATACTGCTGCATCAAAGACACTTAATCCAAATCCATTTGTTGTTTTGCAATATGTTGGTGATGCTAGTATTTCTCCAAGTATTGATCAATGGTATGATCAACATACAGAACCTCTAGTTGTTGATACTAATACTGATCTTTATAAGATCTTCTTAGCAAAAGTTGATGTAAAAGAAAGTTTCTCTTCTTTACATAATTCATTTGTTGTAAACTGGGTTGGTTCTTCTCCATCATTTACATCTATTAATTCACTTGGTGAGGAGAATAGAGAAGCAGCAAAGACTTCTGTAGTTGCTGCAGCAGTTAATAGTTCTTCTAATATTAGTCCACAAAATAATGATGTTGCTAAGGGTGTTCAGTCTAAAACTGTAAGAGGAAATAGTGTTTCTTCTGCATTACAATTCTTTGCTAGAAGTGTACCTATCAAGTTTGTTGTTAAGAGGATGAAGCCAAATACTACTGTCTCTGTATTCTTAGAAGGTAGAGATATTAGTCGTTGGGTAAATCCTGATATTCGTTTTACTGGAGTTGCAGGTAATTCACCTTCTGTGTTTAATGGAAAAGTAACTACTGACTCTGATGGTAATGCTAGTGGTACAATTGTACTACCTGCTGGTATGCCACCATTAGAAAATGCTACTTGGACTGGTGATGTAAACACAGTAGACTATGATGATACTGCAGAAGAACTTAGAGTTTCTACTGGTATTAAGACTTTCAGATTTACATCTAGTGCAACTGATGCAGATAAATTAACAGTTGATACTTATGCTGAGGTTAAGTATTATGCAACTGGTGTTCTTCCTGAGAATCCTTCCAGCATTATTTCAACAAAACCATCATTCTTCAAAGCAAATGAAGGTGTTCAGTTTGTTGATAGTAATACTGATAACCCAGTAAGACCTAATCCACTTGCTCAAACATTTAAGATTGAGAACTTTGATGGTGGTGTCTTTACTACTGGTGTTGATCTTTATGTCAGTAAGAAGAGTAGCAGTATTCCTGTAAAAGTATATCTTACAAATGTAGAATCTGACAAACCTGGTAAAAACATTATTCCTGGTACAGAGAAAGTTCTTTCTCCATCTACATTCCTTAAGTTCTATTCTAATGGTAACGTATATGTAACCAAAGGTGAAATGGTAACTGGAGCAACTTCTGCTGCCAGTGGTCCTGTTGATAAAATTATTGATAAAAATGGTGTTGATCTAGTAGCATCTTCTTCTGGTAAGTTCCTTCTTACTAATGAACAAGTATATACTTTAGTTCTTAGTAATCATAATGGTCGTTCATTTAATCAGAACGAAGATCTAATTGTGCCATCAATTACTTTAGCAAATAATACTGAAGGTACTGCTGGAAGATTAACTCTTGCTAAAGATAGTGGTAAAGTTTCTGCTATTAAGATTTCAAATGTTGGTAATAACTACGAAAATGCAATTGTTACTATTGAGAGTCCACAATTACCTGGCGGTTCTGTTGCTACAACTAGAATTGAAGTTTCCGAAGGAAAGATCTACAATGCTGAGGTTTCACTTCCTGGTTTCGGATATACAGAACCACCTTCTGTAGTTATCAAAGGAATTGGTAATGGTAGCGGTGGTGCTGTTCTTGAAACTGAAATTGAGATTGATGCACCTGCTGTTAGAATGGGTGTTGCAACTGATCAAGAAGGTCTTACCAATTCTACAATCCCATCATTCTTTGAGTTTGATCATCCTGTATATCTACAGAATAATACTGAATATGCACTTGCTGTTGAAACTGATTCAACTGACTATGAACTATGGGCATCAAAACTTGGTGAAATTGATATTTCGACAAGTACGGTCATTACAACTCAACCATCATTAGGTTCGGTATACCGTTCACAAAATGTTGACAACTGGACAGAAGATAACTTTGAAGATCTGAAGTTTACTTTATATCGTGCTGAATTTGATATTTCTAGAACTGCAAGTCTAGAATTAACAAATGAACCACTTGGTTATGATCTTTTAAGTAAGAATCCATTTGAGACTAATGCTAGTGCTAATACTCAGGCAACATCTAAGTTATTTGGTAATAACAATTCAATAGTTAATGTTAAGCATAAGGATCATGGATTTGAAACTTCTGGTAAATCTTATGTGTTCTTTAAACAAGCAGTGGAAACTGGTGGAGTAACATCTGATATTTTGAATAGTTCACTATTCCAAGTTAAAAATTCTGGTATTGATTCTTATAATATTATTTCATCTATTCCATCTTCGGGTTCTGGAATTGGTGGTGGTGAATTAGCATATGCTTCATATAATAGAAAGTTTGAACTTCTTTATCCACAAGTTCAATACTTAACATTCACTAGTACAAAACTACTATCAGAAGTTAAAACTACAAATGTACAATCAGTAGACTCTACTGATACTACATTCCCATCATATAGTCAAACTGAGTTTGAGAAAACATTCTTAAATGAACCTCATTACTTTAGTAATCAAAAAATGATTGCTTCTAATATCAATGAAACTTTGAATAGTATTGATAATTCATTAGTATATAAATTATCACTCAGTTCTACTGTGTCTCATTTGAGTCCAGTTGTAGACTTAGGAACTACCAGCGTCAAGACTGTAACTAACAGGGTTGAACAAGCAGAAGGTATGGAAGATAGATTTGGTAGAAGAGATCAAATTGTTGAATTCTATCCTGTTTATAAATTCCAATTAACAGGTATGGGTGGTACAGAGATTCAAACTGATCAAGCAGTTGAAGGATATACTTCTAAGGCAGTTGGTACTATTGCAAAAGTTGATGGACTAACTGTTTATGTAAGAGTTAAAACATCTCAACTATTCATAAGAGGCGAAAGAATGTCTCTTGGTAATCAACCTGGTGTAGTTACAACTATTACTGTGGATGGAGTTGATGTTGAGGTTCCAGCAGCAGTTGTTGATACAAACCTAATTCAAGAGTTTGTTGATATTGCAGATTCTGCTACTATTGAAGCAAGAAATCCATCAACAATTACTGAAACATATACTAATAAGATTACAGGTAAAGCAGTTATCTGGAATAATAAGACTCAAGAGTTAACTCTCAGAACTGATGTTCATCCTATCAATGATTCCTTCACTGATAGAATTGAAGATGGAATGTTTTATAATAGAAATTCTGTTGTTGCAGATCAATTGAGTGATATCTTTAGAGTTGGTGATTTTATTAAGTATCCAAATCAACCAGATGATGAAGCTCGTTTCTGGGAAATTGGAAGTATTAAATATACAGATGGTATCTATTTTGTACCAGAAAATACTTCTAAGAATACTTCTGCTATTGCTAAGTATGTAAGTAAGGAAGTTTCAATCAGTAATCCAGCAACTGCACTTAATGTTCATCTAACAATGAATACTAAGGATCTTGCAAACGTTAAAGTTCTATTCAAGTATAAAAAGGCATCTACTCAAGAAAACTTTGATGATATTGATTGGGAATTCTTTAATGGTAATGGTCACCCAGATGTTAGTGATATTGCTACTCCTGAGAACACTATATCTAGTGTCGTTGAGAAACAATCCTCCTATCAGGACATTACATATTCCGCGTCTGGTCTTCCTGAGTTCTCCTCATTTGCTGTTAAAATTGTAATGAGAAGTAACGATCCAGCATATGTACCTAAGATTCAAGACATTCGTGCAGTAGCTGCATTCTAATTCCGCATATGGACTATATTAAGGTTGAGGGACATGACGGTCTCGTGAGGGACAAAAACACAGGTGCCATCATCAATTTGAACCAATCGGCTATAGAGGCCAGACGTAAGGCGCGGGGATTAAGTTCCGCGTTAGAAGACATAAATATGTTGAAGAATGAAATCTCTGATATTAAGTCCCTACTGAAAGAGTTAATCAAAAATGCCAGCAGTTAACGTCGCACGTACTGATACCTTTGAACAACAAAGGATTAAAATCAATACAATTGCAACCCAAATATTTTCAATCTCTGCTGGTGGGTCTGACCTATCAACAGGTGTTTTAAAACTTGGTGATGGAAGTCTTACTTCACCATCATTATCATTTACGAATGAACCTGGTTTAGGTTTCTTTAGACCAGATAATAAAACCTTAGGTATTACATCTACTGGTAAAAAATTAGTAAACTTTACTAATGATGGATTTTATTCCTTTAAGGATTCTATCTGTCAGAAAAATATTATTTCTGATCTTGTTACCAGTAATCCTGGTTCTCTCTACGATGCAGGATCATTTACTGACGTACAATTACTTGGTGGTACTGGTGAAGATGCAACTGCTAATATTAATGTTACGGCATATATCTTTAATCAAACTAGTAATGGTGCTGGTTATAACTATGGTCAATTCAATGAAGCAGGTCTAGAAGGTGGTTCAGGTAATGATGACGCCTCAATTGACTTTGAAGTAAAAGGTGTAGAAGCAACTGTTACTAACGGTGGTACTGGATATCTACCTGGTACGTACACCAGTGTCCCTGTACAGAACGTAAGTTCTTCTGGTAGCGGTGAGACTGCTACGGTTATTGTAGGCGGTACAATCAACTATGGAGGTAGTATAACCAACAATGGTTCTGGTTATGATCTTCTTGCAGGTGAAACTGAATCAACATATACTGATCAAGTAGTAATAGCAGCAAGTCCAACAGCAACATATGTTGTTACTTCTGTATCCAATCCTGGTACTCCTCCACCCAATAGCATATATCAATTAAATGGATCAGACAATCCTGCACTGACTCTTGATAAAGGAAACACATATAGATTTGATATTTCAGATTCATCTATGAGTGGTCATCCATTCATCTTCCAAACAACAAATGCTTCTAATGTTGACTCAGATTATTTCCAAATAATAGCACCTGCTGGTGGAACCTTTGTTGATTTGGTTATTAAGGAAGATGCTCCTGATGGAGATATTGAATATGCCTGTCAACTTCATGCTGGCATGGGTAACACTATTACTGTTCAGAGTGGAACAACTGGATTCTATGGTCATGGAATGACTGCAAACGTTACAGTTGGTTCAGGCAATACAGTTACTGGATTTGAGATTGTAAATATTGGTGAAGATTATAATCAAAACGACGTTGTATCTGCAGATATTGCTGGTGGTAGTGGATTTGAATATACTATAGGAAATCCTGTATACCAAGGTATTGTAACTGATATTACTTTCAATGATGATGGTAGTGGATATAATAAAAACGATACATTAACTGTTAACGATTCTGATATTGGTAATAAAGGTGGATCAAATTTCCAATGTACAGTTTCAACACAACCTGGTTCTGTTGATAACTTTGCTTTTGTATCCAAAGGAACTGGATATCAGACAGGAGATGATTTAAAACTACCTGATGAAACAACAGGTATTACTTGTACAGTTAATGGTGAAATTGCTCTAGAAATCAACTATGTAGCAGGTTCTACTACAGTTAGTGTTAGTAGCACTGCCAACTTGAGTGTTGGTATGGGATTTACTGGTTCTATTGATTTTGAAGGAACTGAAACTATTGTTTCTATTGTCAATGGTACGACTATCATAGTATCTGCTGCACCAACTCTAGATGGTACTTCTGTTGTAACTTTTGCAACTATCGATCCTGCTGATCAACTTGAGGTAAACAGCACTGTTGGTATCTACAAGGGAATGATTATCACATTCACTTCTGGTACTGCATCACTTGGTGCTGGTCAGACTCTTGTGGATGAAGTTGATAGAGTAAACAACATTATTACGATGTCTGAAGATTCATCAGAACCAGGCACTGCTACAGCAAGCTTTACTCCTCAATATGGTGCAAACCCATCTACAGATTGGGAGATTGAAGTTGGAACTCTAGGTGTTATTGATGCTGCAACTATTAATAATCCAGGTAATGGTTATGAATTCCAAGATGTTCTATCCATTAACCCAATTTCTTTGGTTGCTCCACAGGGATTTATTGTAACTAATATTGATACTCAGAAAATAGATTTTACTACCACAATTGCTGATTCTTCAATGGTTGTTGGTGATACCTTAGATAATGGTTCAGAAACAGCAACAATTATTTTTAAAAATAGTATTGGTGGAAATGTTGATTATGTTTTAGTTCAGGATGGTCAGTTCCAAACAACTGATACTATTGCTGTTAGTAGAACGGGTGTTGGTTATACAGCAAATACAATTTTACCTGGGTACAGATATTTAATTGACAATCAGTTAGAACCAACAATCACCATGTATACTGGTGATACTTATGATTGGGATGTATCTAATGATAGTAATAGTGGTCACACATTTTCATTCAGTGCTTTCCCAGATGGTCCTTATGGTCCAAGTAGAGTAGATGATGTTGCTGTAACTACAGCAGCATCTTCAGTTGCTATTAGTGTTCCTAGCACAACTGGTATCTTAGCAGGAATGGAAGTTATCGTTACTGTAGGACAAGGAATTGTTGCTGGAACTAAAGTTGCATCTGTAGATAGTTCAACTGCTATTACATTAGACACCCCTGCTCTTATCGCTGGTACTTGTACATGTACCTTCCGTGGTGTTGAATATACCAATGGTGTTGAAAGAATTGGTAATATAGTTAGATTTAGACCATCAGCTGATACTCCAAGTCCACTTTACTACTACTGTAAAGCGGTTAGTTCTGGTCATGCTGATGAAGGTGGAACAGATGGTAATGAAGTCCAAATGACTGTTGATCAGAACAATCCTAGGACATTTGGTTCTGATGCTGAATTTATCGTTGCTCAAGTTACTCAAGTTGATACTATAGTAAATGATGTTGAAACTGGAACTATCACATTAAGTGATGTACAATCAACAGCAGGAACAATTGGAACTTTAAACTTTACTTCTGGAACTGGTTCAGTTGTAGAAGGAACTGCTCGTATCAAGACTCCTTTAATTGAAGGTACTAATGATGTTGGTGGTCTCACCTTTGCTAGTTCTTCAACAATTTTCCAAGGTTCAATCAATATTAATGATTTGATTACATTGAGTCATGTTACTGGTGTTATTCAAACCAGTGGTGAAATTAAATCTACTACTAGATTCAATGTAAATGATAAGTTAAGACTTGCAGAAAACGTTGTTTCTACTACTTCAACTGATGACCTTGTATTAACAGCATTTACTGGAAGACTTGTTAAAGTTACTAATAATACTGCACTTGTCATTCCTTGTGGTGGTGATACCGAAAGACCGATAAATGACGACGCACAAGATGGTGCTATTAGATTTAACACTGATACCAAACAATATGAAGGATATAGTGAAGATACTCAAACGTGGTCTTCTCTTGGTGGTATTAGAGACTTAGATGGTAATACTACAATTCTTGCAGAAGAATCTATTGGTGCAAATGATAACACATTATGGTTTATGAATGATAACATAAACTCTGTGAAGTTTACTAAGGATTGGTTATCATTTGAAAATGCTAAGACAATAAGATCTTCAAATACTGCTGCTCCAAATTATCAGAATTGGGTTGCTAACGTAGCAGTTACTGTTGGTTTGTATCTTAAGTATGGTAATAACCTTTTTGAGGTAATGGTTGCTGGTACTACTGCTACTAGTGGTAGTCCTCCTACAGATCTTACTGGTACTCAGTTTGTTAATGGTACTGCAGAATTAAGGTGGACTCATATTGCAGTTGGACCTCTAATCTTCAGTGAGATTGAAGAATTGAGGATTGGACCTACAGGTGATCTTCCTGTATCAATTAATGGAGATTTAAGATTTGCAGACAATACTATTTCAACAGATGTTAATGATCTTATTGTAAGACCTAATTCTGGTAAGAAGGTTGTTATTGATGCTGCTACTTCTTTGGGAATTCCTGTTGGTACTGACAATGAAAGAGGTGTTTCAATTCAAGGTTCTGTAAGATTTAATACAGATTCCTCACAATTTGAAGGTTATGACGGAACTAACTGGGGTTCTCTTGGTGGTGTTAAAGATGTTGATCAGAATACTTATATCATTCCAGAAACTTCACCAGGTGCTAATGAGAATATTCTATACTTCTTTAATGATAACAATAATACTTTAAGATTAACTACAAATGAACTTATCTTTGATACAATCGATACAGTAAAATCTGAAACTAGTGATGAGTTTGAATTAACTGCATCTTTACTTACTATAGATGCTGCAGCAACTACTCTAGATAACACTTCAGCAACTAATACTTTCTTACATTCTGCAAAGCAATTCTTTGACATTGGTATTTCTGCTGGTTTGACTGTTGATCCAGTTTTACGTTTAGACAATCAGGGAGATCTTACATTTAACATAGGATTTGGTTCTGGTGTGTTTAATGGAGTTAAACTCTATGATAAAGAACTTAAGTCTACAGAACTAACAGATATTAGAACTACCACAAGAGATTTGAATGTAGTTAAAGGAACTACAGATGTTACAGGTGCAGTCATCTATACAACTTCAACTGAACTTTCTGCTAAGGTTATAGTTACTGCACATAACCCAACTACAGGAGATAAAGAGTTTATTGAGTTTGGAGTTCTTGATGATGGGACTGATGTTATCTTTACTGAGTATGGAAATATTCGTACAGACATTAGTTTAGTCACTCCTAGTTTCGTATACACTGAAAATGACGAAGTACGTCTAAATATCAACGTAGGTAGTGGTGTGGCAGATACCCAAACTGTTAATATCACGGTAGTTTCACACGTTACTAAGAAATAAAAATGGCATCTATTAAAGAGAAGCTCGACTCAGTTGGTGGATTTTCAATTGATAAAACAGTTGTAGTCGATGAAGATAGAAATGGTAAAGATTTCAATACACTTGAAATAAGAAATCGCCATTTTAGTGACAGTAAGATTCATACTTTCATTCTTAGAGGTACTAATACTGCTGTACTAGCACTTGATGATGTTGGAACTCAAATAACAATTGCTCCAAACACTGTTAATTTCATTACTGGAAATATTCTTGGTGTAAATCCTCAAGGTGTTGTATACACAGCAAAGATTGAATCTACTGTACATGCAAATGCTGCTGGCGTTGTCACATGTTTGTCTTCTATGACAACTGTAATTAAAGATGATGTACCAACAGGACAAACATGGTCTATTGCACCTATTGGATCTCTTAATAGATTTAGCTACAGCACAACTAGAGCAGGTACTACCAATGTTATTAAGTGGGTTGTTTGTACTCAAGTTATAGCAATTGAATGGCAGTAAGCTAAATAAAGCAGAGGAAAAATAGGCGGAGCCAACGAAGCACCATGAGTTTTAATATCAATTCCGACAAAGAGTTTATCAGGGGAGGTGATCCCAAACTCATCGGTGATAACGAACTTACCATTAGAGGTGGTACAGGATCATCTGAACGTGAGATTTTACGTACTCAACTTGATGCTACCACTGGATTACCACGTGTCGGTATTAACCGAACTGGTCAAAGAGTTAACAACATTCAAATTCTAACGCCAGGCGCTGGTTTTCAGACACCGCCTAGTGTTATTATTGGACCACCTAACGTAGCAGGTGGAATACAAGCCCTTGCCTCTGCCTTTATATTCAATGGTGAAGTTGTTAATATTGCTATTAATAATCCTGGTTCTGGATATACTACCGCTCCCTCTGTATCAATAACAAGCGAAACTGGTGTAGGTGCAACAGGAGAAGCTTTCCTTGATACTGTTGATTACGAACTTGACATCAACGGTGCTATTAGAACATCTACATCTATCATTTCTGATACTGCTAGAATTCTAAACCTTGATATTGATAACTTTATTACTCCTGATGCTAATTTCCGCGCACCATATTTAAAGAATTTCCAGAATAATACTGGTATTCCTTGGAGTGGAAATGTTATTATCCAAAAGGATTCATACAGATATTTTGGTGCTAATCTCTATCAGGCACTTAATACTGGTAAGACTGATGCGGAAAATGCTCCTACACACATCGATGGTGTAGAATTAAACGGAGAAGTTCAATTCCAACACATTGGTTTCCGCGTCCAAGACGAGAATTCATTTGCCCATAATCAAACAGGCGATGATGGTATTTTCCCTCGTTCAGTAACACCTCTACTAGGTGATAGATCAAATAAAATTGCAACTACAGAATACGTCCTCAACCTAGCAACGAATGACGTTGGTGGTCGTGTTTATGTTTCACAGCAGATTGGTAGTGACGAAAATGATGGTCGTTCTGCTGTAAACCCAGTTAGAACTATTAAGAAAGCAGCACAATTAGCCTGGATGACTCCTGGCGTCAAAGAAACTATTATTGTTTCTGGTGGTGATTATGTAGAAGATAACCCAATTTCATTACCTCCTGATGCATCAATCGTTGGTGACAACTTACGTTTGGTAATTGTCAGACCAGCTAACCCTGGTAAACACATGGTTAAGTTTGGTGATAAGAACTATGTGATTGGTGTTACCTATAGAGATAAAGTTGACTCAATTGGAGATCCAGTTTCTACTTGGGACTTTGCTATGGTCTTTGACGATAAGCAAAGAATTATCATCGATCAAGACGCCAACGGAGATGCTGGTGTTAGTTTCCCAGTTGGTCACCAGATCTTTGGACCTGATCAGTTCCGTGTTAGATTCCAAGAGAACACTGGTTTATCAAATCTACAAACTGGTCAAGAGGTTATTGGTCTTAACACTGGTTCTAGAGCACAAATTATTGGTGTTAATTTTGATCAAACAATTGGTGTTGGATCGTTCTTAACTGGTAGTTTGGATGTTACCTTAACCAGTGGTTCTTTCCTAGAGGGTGAAAGTTTTAATTACATCGTTACAGGTTCTGCAGGAACAGATCTTGGACTTACTGTAACTGAGACTGCTGGTGAAATGAAGTTAAAACTAACTTCTGATCCATCTACAGATATTCCACCAGGTACATACGTTTATATTGATGATAATGATGATGTTGATTTCACTAATGGTTTCTATGAAGTTAAGGAAATCAATGATGATGATTCTCCTAATTTCTGGATAGTAGAATTTGTACCTATCCTAGATTCTCCTGAGTGGGATAGCACTAGAACAGCAAATATTGATATATCATCAGCAAATATTGTTGAAGAAAGAATTGATACTACATCTCTTCAATCAATTAGAGCAGAAGGTGAAGTTGTATCTGTTGATAATGATATTATTTCAGAATTACCTATTCAAAGAATTGACTTCTCTCTACAAGGAGATGCAAGTATTACTCAAGATGGTTTCCAAAATGAACAGTTTGGTAATGCAGAAGATATTGGTGGTATTATATTCTACACCAATGACCTTGTTGGTAGAGATAACTTCCATGAATTTAAAGCAGGTCAAGAAATTCTTATTGAAGGTCTTTCAACAGCTGCACCAGATTTATCAGCCCTTAATGGTAAGCAGAGGATCTATAAGGTTCTAGAGGATGCTGATGGTCGTGCAAGGCGTTTTGTTATCCCCAAGAAGATGCCAGGGGTTACAAATGCAAACTTTGATCCTGGACAAAATGCACTTGTAAAGTCTTACTCTAAGTCTGTTACATTATCATTACTTAACTCTCCAAACACATTCCCTTTATCTACTCCTGTAGACAGAAGATATCAAGACGCATGTTTGTTACTACGTAACAATAGAGATTTTATTGCGGATGAAGTTGTTGGTAGAATTAATGATGAATTTAGTAAAAAGCATTATGCAGTATATGATATTGGTGGTACACCAACTAATCAGTTTACACCAACTAATGCTGAATATGATCCATTCTCAGGTTTACTTACATTTACAGTCAACAGTCATGGATTAGATCTTGGTGATGGTGTTAGAGTCGCTGACGATTCTATTGTATTTGTCTGTGCCATGGATGGTTACAGGACAGAGCATTCTAACCCACAAATTCATCATTATTCTCAAGGTAAGTCTCTACCTATCTTATCTAAAACACAGGATACCTTTACAGTTTACGTAGGTAAGACAAAGACTAACCAAGAATTTACACCATCTAATGCAGTCTATGATCCTTCAACAGGTATCATGACGTTGACTATTGGAGCAGGTCATGGACTTGCTGTAGGTGAAGGTATGGTGTTTGCACCAAATTCATTACAGTTCACTTGTAACATGGACGGTAATTCTTCCGTCAAGACATATCCACGTCCTGGAATTGATCCATATGCAGAAAGGTCAGTACCTATAACTGCAATTACAGATACTACAATCTCCTTGAATATTGGAGCACCTAAAGCTGATCAGTATTTCACTCCAACTGGTGCTAATTACAATGCTGCAACTGGTGAAATGGTTCTTACCATTGGACAGCATGGTCTTGGTGTTGGTAGGAATATTGTTATTAATGATAACTCATTAACATTTACTTGTGATAAGGATGGTGATTCTACTCAGCATACTTATCCTAGATCAACTGACCCTGCATATAATAAGTCTCTTGACATTCTTGCAGTAGGAAACACAACTCATACTCCAACTGATGCTGTATATGATGCAGCAACTGGTGTTATTGAAATTACTGTTAATGGTCATGGATTCTCTAATGGAGATTTCGTTAAACTTGATGACGATGCTCTTACATATACTTGTGATCTAAATGGTAATGCTGATAACCATTCATATCCTAGAGCAGGTATGGATAGATCAAGTGGTCGTTGGCTTGAAATCAATAATAAGACTGCAAATACATTTGAAATTAATGTTGGAACTTCTTCTTACACTGGTAACCATACATTTGTAAGTGCTGTTGCTAATTCATTACAGAGACAGACTGGAACTATCACAGTTAATGTTGGTTTTGATTCTAATCCTGCTAATCAGTATAACCATACATTTATTACAGCATCTAATAGTGCTATTAAGCATCTACCACAATCTCCACATACGTTTGCTGGTGCTTCGACAGGTGCTGTTAAGCATTTACCACAATCTGCACACGTCTTCAGAAGAGCAGCTACTAATGCATTAAGCACTGGTGGTTCTGACTTTAAGATTTATCTTGGACCTACTGATGATATACACACTTATGTAAGTGGTGGTACTGTAGACTTTGGTGGACAACAATACGTCATTAGTAATTTTACTTACGATAATACTGTTACAGGTGCTGCAACAATTACAACATCTGCTCCAATTCCAAATTTAGCAGAAGATTCAGTTGTTGAGATTAATGACATTACTGTATCTTGTTCTAAAGGAGAAAAGAAATATCCAGCATTTAATATTCGTTTAGGTGATGATCAGTGTCGTCAAGATATTGTTCACTTCATTAATGCTCTAATTAGAGACCTTGAATTTGGTTCTAACCATAATGTTATTGAAGGTGCTCAAAAATATATCGTTGGTGCTAAGATTGGATTTGTTGAGAATGAGATCATCCAAACTGTTCGTGCAGTTGAATATACCAGACAATTAGCAATCACTTGTATGAGAAACTGGAGGACCGAAAACGGTGTTCCTAGTGATCCTATCTACACTCCTGTATACTCATCTCTACCAAGATACTTTGATGATACTATCATTAACACAACTGCTCCAAACGCACAAGGTGTTGCTTGTGATGATGTAAGAGCTGCTATTGATAGTTTAGCGTATCTATGGGTAGATGTTATGGCAAATAACACATCTGCCACATATCTAGATGCTGCTTACTTAATTTCAAGAAACAAGGATGCTATTGCTGAGCAAGCACTTGCAGATACTGAAAGTACATATCCAACAATGAATTTGGATGATGTACATCAAAGAAAGTGTCGTAGAGATATTAGATTAATGCTTCGTGGTCTAATAAGAGACCTTACACTTGGTGGTAACTCTGGTATTGTTACTAGTTCAGAATTGTATTACACAGGTGCTGCACTAACTGGTATTGATTACGCATACTTAGCACAGACTAGATATGCTTTTGAAAGAGCTGAATTTTACGCTAAGGCAGCAATGCGTAACTGGTCTGGTGGTGACGTCATTCAAACTACTCCATCATTCTCAACTTATGATGCATCTAATGGAAATATTGTTGTTAACTTCCCAGATCCAACTCAAGCAATTACAACTAATGACAGAATTGCATTCCAAGAGGGTGCAGTAACATTTACTTGTGATCAAGATGGTGATGCTACAGAACATGCATATCCAAGACCAAGTGACCCATCATACGGTAAGAGTCTTCCTATTACTGCTGTTTCATCTAGTGCTGGAGTTACTACTGTAACATGTAATGTTGGTATAGGAGGCACTGCATCTGGTTCTACTCACGCATTCGTTAGTGCTCTAACAAATGCAACTCTTATCATTTACAACCCAGTTATTTTAACTACTCCAATTCCTCAGTTTGAAGATTGGAATACTTTAACTGATTCTACTGGATCTGCTGCTATTGCAGTTCACACACCATCAACTGCTACTTACAATCCTGCCAATGGTGACTTCACAGTTACTGTTCCTAGTCATGGATTATCTACATCTAACACAATCCGTATTGCACCAGAATCATTCGCATTCAGTTGCGACATGGATAGTAATTTTAGTGAGCATCTTTTACCAGCAGCAGGTCAAAGTGCATATGGAAATGCATTACAAATAACTGCTACAACTACAGATACTTACACAGTTAATGTTGGTGCTTCTGGTCCTGATCAACAGTGGACTCCAACTGATTCATCATACGAACCTTCAACTGGTATCTTAACATTAACTCTTGGTGAAAATCATGGATTAACTCCAGGCATAGGAATTATCATTGAACCTAATTCATTGACATTCACTTGTACAATGGACAACAATGATTCTCAGAAGACGTATCCACGTCCTGGAATCGATCCATATGGTGAGAGATCAATCCCTGTTCAATCTGTTACTGAGACAACAGTTAGTGTTAATATTGGTATTGCTCCTCCTAACAAATACTTTACACCAACATGGGCATATTACAAAGCAACTACTGGTGACTTAGATTTCTATATCGGTCAGCATGGTTTAGGTGTAGGACGTAATATTGTTCTAGAGAATAATTCATTAACCTTTGCTTGTGATCAAGACAATTATGCTACTGATCATACCTATCCTCGTCCTGGTACTGATCCTTGGGCTAGTAAATCTATTGCTATTACTGAAGTTGAGAAGAGTACACATACACCAACCAATGCACCATATGATGCAGTAACTGGTGAGATAACATTTACAGTTGCTAATCACGGATTTAGTAATGGTGATTATATTAAGATAGCAGATAACTCTCTACAGTATTCTTGTGTTTTAGGTGGTGCTGGTGTTCATACTTATGTTGGTGGTACTGCAAGCAATGCAGTAATATCAGGTGGTAACTACGCACACTCATTTGTATCTGCTGTAGCAAACGGAGTTACATCTAATGTTGGTAACTTACCTAATGCAGTTACTAACGTACAATATACTGCATCCTCAGGTGATATGGTTATCACCTCTAATAGTCATGGATTATCTACATCTAATACAATCTTTATTGCTGACAATGCACTAACATTAACTTGTGCAATGGATGGTAATGCAACTCAGAAGACTTATCCTAGACCTGATGATCCTGCTTCTGGTGCAACCCTCAGTATATCTGCAGTTACACAAAATACATTTACTGTAAACGTAGGTTCATCACCTGCAGTAACTCATGATGTTGCTGATGCTGATTATAATCCTGAGACAGGTGAATTGGTATTAACTACTTCAGGTTCACATGGTCTAACTGGAGGCACCACTTTTACACCTACTTCTGGTACAACATACAACCCAACAACGGGTATTATGAGTATAACAACAACTGTTGCTCATGGTCTTGAAGTTGGTGATAAGATTAAGTTAGAAGATGGTGCTGTAACATTCAGTTGTGGATATGGTGCTGGTACACATAATTACGTTGGTGGTGAATCTGAACCTGATGATGGTGTAGATAAAGTTATTGATCAAAACGGTAATGTATATACTGTTACTGATGCTGATTATACTGCTACAACAGGTGTTTTACAGATGACTCTTCAGAAGTCTAATCGTGCTGGTAGTGCTCATGAATTAACAACTTCTGATACAATACAAATTAAAAATGGTGCTTTAAAATTCAAGTGTAGTGCAGATAACTTTGGTACAACTTATGCATATCCACGTGAGACTGACCCATTTGCAGGAAAACAAATTACTATTGACAGTGTAAGCACTAATACAGTCACTGTTAATGTTGGTGTTAGTTCTACAGGAACTGCTTATCCACGTGCTTCTGACCCTGTAAGTGGTAAGGAGATCGAAGTTCTTGCAAAAACTTCTAATACCATTGATATCCAAGTATTAGATTCTACACCTTCTACTAACACAGATACACATACATTTGTAAGTGGTCTTGCTAATAGTATAAGAAAGATAGGTGTAAGTATTAGACTTGCTCCTGATTCTCTTGCATTTACTTGTGATAGGGATGATAATGGTACAGTCCATACCTATCCTAGAGCAACTGACCCTGCATACAATACAGCATTAGAAGTTGTAGCATATACTTCTAATACTCTTACAGTTAATGTTGGTAAGGCAAGTGCTGGTAAACCATATCCTCGTGCAGGATTTGATTATGTTTCTGGTCGTTGGATTCCTATTTCTGCTGTAACTACAAACACATTTAAGATTAATGTTGGAACTTCTTCTTACACTGGTAACCATACATTTGTAAGTGCTGCAGCAAATGCAATTTCAAGACAGACTGGATGGATTAGAATTAATGTAAATGCTGCTGGAATAGGTGGTGTCGATCACCTCTTTAAGGGTGCATCAACTAACGCTATTAAGTTTGAACCTCGTGCTCCACATACATTTGTTAGTGCAGTTACTAATGCAGTTAAGCATCTTCCACAAGCAGGTCATTCCTTTAGATATACTCAGAATGAATCAATTAGTGTATATGCACCAGGATCTGCTCCTCTATGTGCAAACGTAGAATCTAGCATCTCTACTGAGATGGAGATTGTAGATGGTATTCTAGAGTATGCTGCTAATCCTGATTCTACTTCATCAATTGAACCTGGATCTCTTACTAAGACATATGGAACTCTATTTGATACCTCTGCTCTTATTACATATCCAGATAACACCATCTATGATGCTAATAACCAGAGACTTGCAATTCGTGGTAGTTACGATGATTATCCTATCATTGAGGCATCTCCTTATACACAGAACTCTTCTGTTATCTCCTTCTTAGGAGGTGGTGGTGCTCTAGTTGATGGATCTAAAGTTAAGCAACCTAACTGCCCATTCCCTGGCTTAGAACTTGATGGTACTGCTACCTTCCCGAATCAGGGTAAATCGATGGTTGCATCTGCATTCACGATTGTGTCCTTTGGTGGTACAGGTTACAAGATTAGCAATGATGGTTATGTTCAGTTGGTGTCTGTGTTCGTTATCTTCTGTGCTGATGGTGTTGTTGCTGAGACTGGTGGTTATGCATCTATCACTAACTCTGCTACTAACTTTGGTATTTACGCTTTACGTGCTACTGGATACAGAGATGAACCATATATCTTTGACATTGGTACAATTACAAACGTTTCTTCTACTCCTACTGGTAGAACCATCTTTACTGTTGGTAACCTTGGTAGAGAACCACTAGAACATTACGTTATTAAGATTGATGGTCACTATAATACCAACCCAGATATCGAATTCTTTGTTGATACTGTTGGTGCTGTTACCGTTGGTCCTCCTTTCTCTGCACAATTAACTATTGATAATGGTACTGGAGATCCAGTTGATGTAACTAACATTGCTAATGGTCAGCAGATCTCTCCTGGATCATTGATTGGAGAAACAATTAATCTACACAGACCATCTATCGTTAACTCCTCATCACACACTTGGGAATTTGCTGGATCTGGTACTAACTACCTAGCACTACCTGAGAACGGTGGTACTAAGGTTGTTGCTAACGAGCAAGTATCTCAGAACTATGGTCGAGTTTACTGCTCAGGTACTGACGAACTTGGAGACTTCAAGGTTGGTACATTCGCACAGATCGAGAACAGAACTGGTGCTATTACCTTTACTGGTACTGTTACCATCTCTGAAGTTGAATTCTTGAAACTAAAAGGTGGAGACACTGTTGTTACTGGTTTCGACGCATCTAACACATTGGGTGGTGCTAACTCTAGTGACTCTAAACTACCTACACAGAAGGCAGTTAGAGACTACATCACTAATAACTTAGGACCTTACATCAATAAACCATACTCTACTAACGCTGTTCCTAGAGCATTGGTTGAATTAACAGATTCAGGTAAGATATCTGTTGATCAGATTCCAGCACTTAGACCATTTGAAGTCTTCACTATTGCTAACCAAACAGAAAGACTTGCAATTGAAGGAGCACTTGCTGGTGACATTGCTATTGAACAAGACACATCAACATCATTTATTCTTAACAATGATTTAGATAGTCAATTCTTAGGATTCAGTGTTGATACTTCACTACAGTTTACTCTGGGTGACATCTTTACTGGTAGTGTATCTGGTGGTCGTATGCAGGCTACTGAATACAGACAAGGTGTTGTATTCAGAATCAATATTAATGATGGTGGTTCTGGTTACGCAACTGCTCCAACTATTACTGTTAGTGGTGGTACTCCTCAGTCTGGTTCAGTTGAAGCGAAAGCAGAAGCAGTTATAGCAAATGGTGAGGTTGTTGCAATTGACATAGTTAAATTCAACGGATTTAAAGGTGGTAAAGGATACACTGTTCCTCCTACTGTAACAATTGCTGCTCCACAAGGTACTGGTACTCAAGCATCAGCAGTTGCCCTAATAGAATCTAGATTATATGGTGATATTGTAAACAGAATTAAACTAGAAGATACTGATCAATTTGATTCTAGTGATGTTCCTTCTGTTACTATTGATATTGATAGAGCAGTTAACACATCTGCTAGTGATGCTAATAACTGGGTATCACTATCTTCCAATCAGATCTCTGCATCTGACATTGTATCTGGTGTTGTTGAAACTGATAGATTGGCATCTGGTGGTGCTGCAAACTCATTCACATTCTTACGTGGTGACCAAAACTTTGCACTAGCGGTTCAGTCTATCAAGGGTGCTGAGAAGAGATACTTTGCAAAACTAACTCAGAACTTTAACAGTGGTTCTAGTGAGATGGTATTCTCCACTCTACCTGAAGCACTAGTTGGTCATGAGATTCTAAACAACATTGTTGGTATTCAACCTAATACTAACATTGTTGGTGTTCTAACAACTGGTGGTTCTACAACTATCTCAGTTAACAACCCATGTACTTCATCAATTAGTGCTGGTACTGTTATCGAATTTGAACGTGGTGAATCACCAGTCATCTTTGATTCTACTTACACTCAAGGTAACTTTGTTGATACCATTGTTATTTCTAACGGTGGTACTGGATTTACTAACGGTCAATACTTCGATATTGACTTAGTTGGTGGTACTGGTACAGGACTTAAGTGTAACTTAGTTATTGCTGGTGGTGCTGTTTCAGAACTAACTGTTACTGATGGTGGTAGTGGATTTGATGCTGACTTTAACATCAGTCAACCACCAACTGAAATTGGTGCTGGATCTGGTCTAGTTTTACTTGCTAAGGTCAGCACTGTTAATAGACAGTATGCAAACGTTGCGGTAGACGTTCAGAGAGTTTCTGATCTTACTATTTCTTCTGACCTATATGGTACGATTGGTGTTGCGAGATTTAAGAAGTCTCAGTTTACTATTGGTGTATCAGGTAATGGTTCTGTTGATCTAAACGTTGGTGCTGATTCAGGTCTTGATGCTGACCTTCTAGACGGTGCTCAAGGTGCGTTCTATCTAAACTCTGGTAACCAGAATGCTGGTACTCTACCAACTGACCGACTCGCTGGTACATATAACATTAGTGTTTCTGGTTCTGCTGGTAACTCACTAAGACTTGAAACTGGTACTAACAACCCAACTTCTAACCCATCTCCTGATAACTTCGTTGGTGGTATTGTTGCTAACACTGTTAATAACAGTTCCAACCAGTTAGATGATGGTGGTGCTAAGAACTTAGTAATGACCATCAGATCTGGTGGTACAAGTTTTGATGCTTCATTTGGTGGTGTAAGACAACTTGCATTCACAGATAATAACAACATGTGGTTGCGTGGTTCTGGAACTGGTGTAACTACATTTGGTTCATGGGCGTTAATGTGGAACTCACTTAACGATGGTATTGGATCTGGCCTAGATGCTGACAAACTTGATAACAGAGAAGGTACTTGGTATCAGAATGCTCTTAATATTAATGACGGAACTTTATCTGATAATAGACTACCTGACTGGATTGATCAGACTGCATTTAAAGATAAAGTTGAAATTAGATCATATAATGGTGATAGTCGCTATAAGATCTATGTCTCAGGTCAAATTCTAAATGCTTCACCATTTACTCCAGGTAACGCAATTAATCTTTATAATGCTAACGGTCAGGGTACTGGTGTTATTGAAATTGATAACATTGTTATTAATAATGATTCGGATAATGCAAATGACTACACAATTATTATTGGTAGATTAACAACTGGTAACTTTATTGGTGCTGAAACACTTGGTACAGCATCTGATAGAAAAGAATTCCAAGACTTTACAATTGATATTGGTAACACAATTAACGTTGCTACTCTTGAGAGTGATGGATCTACTGCAAAATTAAGTCTTGGTAGAAAGGATGGTACTGCTTCCTCACCAGGTATTTACTTTAGTTCTTCTGCACTAACTGCAAATTATAATTCTGCAATAGTTGCTTCTGGTGGTACTTCAACTGATGGTTCTGGTTCACTTAACGTTCAGGTAGAAAATGCAGATGCATTTACTCAGAATGGATCTACTATATGGAACGCAGGTAATATTGAGTTCCAGTCAACAAATGTTGCAGATACTGCAGTTAAGCGTGATGGTAATGGTGGATTCTCTGCTGGAACTATTACTCTTGACACTGCTGGTGGTGCTGAACTAATTGGTGCTGCTTCACTTAACGTTCTTAAGGAAGGAGACACAATGACTGGTGGTCTAACCATCGGTACTGGTTCTGCTTCTACACAAGGTCTATCAGTCTCTGGTGACGTTGACTTCCTTGCTACTCTAGATGTTACTGGAGATTTCAATGTTGATAGCGGTGTACTCTTTGTTGATGTATCACAGAACAACATTGGTGTTAATGTAGGAACAACTCTAGTTGCTGGTCTAACATTAGATATCTTAGGTGGAACAGTTGGTGCCATACGTCTACAAGGACATGATAATCAAAGTCATAAGATGTACTTTGATGCTGGTAAGGATGAATACTTTGATGATACAGAACATGCAATGATGTTCCTAACATCTGGTAATGGCGGTGCTGCCGTCAAACCAGGAGAAGGAGCACACTGGATCTTTAATGGTAGAGCAAGAGATAGAGACTTTATCTTCCGTAATAACAGTAGTAATAAATTAATCATCCAAGGTGATGGTGGTGTATTAATTGAAAACAGTGGTACTAATAAAGGACTGATTGTAGATAATGATATTCAAACTAAGTCAAGCTTTGTTGCTGGTGATAACAGTGATAATGCTGGTGCTGGTCTTTCACTACTAGGTGCAACTGGATTTAGAAACTTCAGAGTTGGTAACAACTATGTTGCTGATGGTGTATTTTCTATTGAATACTCTACTGCTGCTGGTGGTAACACCTTTGGTGGTGGAACTATTTTTGCTGGTAGTTTTGACGGATCAAATGCTAGAGTTGGTATTAACACTACCACTTTCCAAGGTAATGACCCTGAAGCAAATAACCAATTAAGAGAATATATTCTTAACGTTGGTGGTGACATTAACATTAATGGTCAACTATATCAAAACAACTCTGAATTCGTTACTTCTAGATGGACAGAATCTCCTAATGGTACTGACATTTACAGAGCATCTAAAGTTGGTATTGGTTTCAGTACCGATAAGGATCCTCAATATGCATTAGATGTTGAGGGAGACTTCAACGTTGTTGGTACTACTTACATTGGTGGAGTCAGACAATATCAAGACTCACAGGGTATTATCAAAGCATTCAATGATACTATTCTATATGATGTTGATCTTGAAGCAAATAGTAATAGTTACTCTAATGGTCCTATTTTTGTTGCTGCTGGTGTTGATATTGTCTTTGGTAATAATGCCAAGTGGACTATCTTATAAATAATCGTGAAGATATAATATCTTAACAATGACTGCAGGATCTGAACTTATTGTCGATCAAATTAATTTGACAGGTGGTCTTGTCATCTCGATGATGACCACTACAGAAAGGGACAATTATTTTAACTCACCAGACCAATCTGGTAAAGGTGCGTTGATTTACAATACAACCACTGGTTACATGGAATTTTTTGATGGTGTCGAATGGACTCCCACTAAAGCTGGTAGACAGGTACAATTCTAAAAAAACGACAATGAATAAAATTATTGCAATAAAAGATATCAGCACTAATAAGTGGACAGTAACTAAGGAAGTTGCTGCTTCAAGAGATCTCCATGTATCTTTTGCTTTCACTCGTGGTGGCGAATCAGAATTTGATTTCACGAAATTAAATTTTGGAATTAAAATTTTCAGAGCATCTGGTGAAAAGGAACAGTTGTTAAACTATAACTGGCCTGTATCAGAAGCACTCCGTCATAAGACAAACAAATCTCCATACTTGGAAGAGTTTGATTTTGTGTGGGATGTAAATGATTCTTATAAGATTGTGATTACTGGTGGAGAAGACATGCTTGAATCAACTCATGAAAGTATGTTTGCTGTACCTAGACCAAATAAACCGTATCCTTCATGGGTATGGGATGGAACTCAGTGGATTGCTCCAGTCGGACCATATTCACAATCATCAACTCCACCTGCATATGCTGTCTCTGGTTCACCTAAGGATACATTTTCTTGGGATGAATCGACAGGAGAATGGAAATTGGATGTAGATAGTCCATTTCCAAGAGATGCACTTAACCTACCAGATAGGGTTATTGATCCTAACGAGTCTGTAGGTTGATAAATAAATTAACAACGTTGTAATAGTAATTAAGGAATAGTATGTCTACCATTACTGTAGAAAAACTTAGGTTGACTGGAGCATTACAAATCCCAGTCTTAACACAAGCACAGATTAATGCTTTGTCTCCAGAACAAGGTCAAATTGTTTATAATTCTGATATTAACTATATTCAGATTTATGGACCATTTAATAACTGGGGATTAACTGACATTGGTACTGGTAATGATTTATGGGATATTGAGAACGCAACTAATAATGGAACCAACTCAATGATCTTTAAGAGTTTGGTTTCTCGTGGTGAACATACAGGACCAGATTCTTCAACAATGAGGTCTAATTATGAAAACAACGCTGGTGCATGGGCAGGTAATTCAAGATTCCTTTATATGTCTGGATATCAAGGTTACCAAACTGTAGCTATTCCTAAAGACGGATTATATAGATTTGAGATTGGTGGAGCAAGAGGAGGAAAATGTTCTAATAGAGGTGTTACCATCATGTATGGTGCATCAGCAAGTGGTGATTTCTATCTAAACAAGGATCAGAAAATTACTATGGTTTGTGGTGTTGGTGGTGGTGACTATTCTTCGCCTTATGGAAATGAGGCTGGTGGCGGTGGAGCGACATGGGTGTATGATGATACTAACAATACCTTATTGATGGCTGCTGGTGGAGCTGGTGGAAGTGCTGGTAACACATGGGGTACAAACTGTACTAGAGATACAAATATTGGAAGAGGGCAATCTACTAACGGTGTACCAGGTTTCACATGTAACTACACTGTTTCTGCACCATCTACGGGTGAAGGTGGAAATGCTAATGGTAACTATCACGGCGGTGCTGGTGGTGGTTATAATAGTGATGGTGCATCTGGTGGAACACACTGTAGTACCGCTGGTGGAGGAAAAGGTTATAATAATGGATTAGAAGGTGGTTTAGGAAATACATGCTATACTACTGGAGGTCTTGCTAACTCTGGTGGATTTGGCGGTGGCGGTGGAGGTCAGTTATCTGGTCCTGGCGCTGGCGGTGGATATACTGGAGGATGTTCAGCAGGACAGTGGTCTTCTTATAGCACCCATGGTGGTGGTGGAGGATCATATAACGCAGCAACTACTAACAACTCTATTACTGCTGGTGGAAATACTGGTACTGATGGTGGTTATGGTGGTTCTGGATATGTTAAAATGACTTGGATTAGTGAATGACACTTGATGAGCATCTTCCTTTCCTTATGGTACCCAGAAGGGTCAGTAAGGAAAGGTTTGATACATGTCTTGAATGTGAACATTTGCGCAAATCACTACAACAGTGTAAACTTTGTGGATGTTTTATAAAAGGAAAAGTTCAATTTCAAGATGCTAAATGCCCCGATGGTAGATGGGGAATCTGGAAACCCAGAAAGACTACTAAATAATACACACACTATTTTACGTGATCACAATGACTCAAACTCCTCAAACTCCTGAACAACTCAGAGAGAATTTTGATAAGCAACTTGCTAATGCAGAGAAGCAGATTTTAGATTTAAAAGAAAATCTAGCAAAAGCAGAAGAATATAGGTTAAAACTTATTGGTGGTTTAGAAACTCTTAACCTACTAAACCCACCAGCAGAAGAGGAAGCACCCTCAGAAACACCAGCAATATAGTCTTAGATCCCTTCTTCCTAAATAGGTAAGAAGGGATTTTTGTGTGTAATGGCATCTCCAAACTCTAGATCAGATCTCATAACGTATTGTAAAAGGCAATTAGGCGAACCTGTCTTGGAAGTAAACATTGACGATGAGCAAGTTAATAACGTTATTGATGATACGTATCAGTTTTTCCAAGAGAACTGTTACAACGGAATGGAGAGATGTTATCTAACACATTCATTAACCGAAGACGATATTACTAGATTCAAAGCTACTACAACCACTACAACTAATGGATCAGATTGGAATGAAGCAACAAACTACATTCCAATTCCAGCACATGTAACTGGTATCAGTAAAGTCTTTGGGTTAGTAAGTAACTCAATTCGCTCTAATCTCTTTGGTGTTGAATATCAATTATATTTGAATGATCTCTATGCATTTGGATCAATTGATATCCTCAATTACTTTATGACCAAGCAGTATCTAGAAACTCTAGATATGGTTCTGAACAATGGATCATTCCAGCAGTTCAGATTTACAGCGCGTCGTGATCGTTTATATCTTGATGTGGATGCTGATTTCTTAGCAACAGATAAGTATCTACTGATTGAAGCACATCGTATGATTGATCCTACAGATGCTACTGAAATGAATAATGATTTATTTGTTAAAAAGTATGCTACTTCTTTAATGAAGAAACAGTGGGGTCAGAATCTAATTAAGTATAACAACGTCCAGTTACCTGGTGGTGTTACTCTTAATGGAAGAGAATTATATACAGACGCATTAGCAGAAATTGAGAAAATCGAAAGCGAAATTCTCAGTAAGTATGCAATTCCACCAATGGATATGATCGGATAAAATGCCTACAAGTCCCTATTTTCCAACATACTACCAAGGTCACAGTGGCGAACAAGGTCTCGTACAGGATCTTGTGGATGAACAAATCAAGTTGTTTGGTACAGATATATATTATATCCCTAAAACAGTCCTAGCAGACAGCACTTTGGATGAAGTTAGATACACTAAGTATCAAGAACAATTCCAAGTCGAAATGCTTTTACAGAACGTTACAGGTTTTGGAGACAACGCAGAGTTCATTAGCAAGTTCGGTCTTCGCATTACAGACGAAGTAATGTTTCGTGTGTCCACTAGAAGGTGGGATGAAGAAGTAGCAGCCAATAATCCTACATTAACAGTTGATAGCAGACCTAATGAGGGAGACTTATTGTACTTCCCATTAACACAAGATATTTACGAAATTAAATTTGTTGGTAAAGAAGAACCATTCTTCCAGTTTGGTAAGATCCAGTTTTATGCTATCACTGCTGAGATCTACGAGGTCGGTAGTGATGACTTTGATACTGGTATCGCAGAGATTGATGCAGTAGAACAACTCTTTGATAATTCTATTAAACTTGTAATGGATCCTGGTGGTACAGGAGACTTTACTGTAGGCGAGGAAGTTGTTGGTGATGAATTCCTAGCAAAAGCTACATCAACTATTACAGGTGATGCTGTAAGTGCAATAACTATTACAGACGGTGGTGCTCACTATAAGGTTGCTACACCACCAACAGTGACTATTACAGGAGGTGGAGGTAGTGGAGCGACAGGGACTGCGACGGTTAGCAGCTCAGGTATCGTTAATAGTATTACTATTACTAGCGGTGGGACAGGTTACACATCTGCTCCTATTGTCACCATTGATTATTCACCTAAAGACAATAGGGCAGAAGTTAAATCATGGGACAATACAACCAGAGCTCTATCAGTCATCAATAGAACAGGAACCTTCACCACTGCAGAAGTCATTACAGGACTGACTTCTGGTGCTAAGTGGAGTCCTGAAACATTTGACACTCTAAATAACGTCAGCAGCAGTTACGATCAGAATAGACAGATCGAAGATACTGCTGATGATATAGTAGATTGGTCTGAGACTAATCCATTTGGCGAATTTGGTAATTTTACAGGTAGTATCTAATGTTAGGATCACATTTTTATAATCAGATTGTTCGTAAGAATATTATTGCATTCGGTACACTCTTTAATAATTTAACGTTAAAGAGTACGGATCCTGCTGACGGTACTGTACTAGAAGAAATTAAAGTTCCTCTAGCATATGGTCCTAAGCAAAAATTTATAGTTAGATTAGAAGAGAACGCATCTAATAGAAAAGTAGCAATTACTTTGCCACGTATCTATTTTGAGTTGATTGGAATTGATTACGATGCTACTCGTAAGACTTCTCCTCTTCAAAAATATAAAACTATTATTGCTGACAATCAAGATGAAGTAAGAGTTCAGTATGTTCCTGTTCCTTACAATATGAGTTTTGAACTAGGAGTTATTGCAAAGTCGCAAGATGATGCTTTACAAATTACCGAACAAATATTACCATACTTTCAACCATCATTTTCTGTGACTCTTAATATGATTCCAGATATGAATGAAAAGAGAGATGTTGCAATAGTCTTGAATAATATTTCTCATGAAGATGCATGGGATGATAGTTTTTATGAGCGTAGATATATTATCTACACTTTAAACTTTACTATGAAGTCTTATCTTTATGGTCCATACAGCACTTCTGATATTATTAAGAAGGCAATCATTCATGAAACACTTGGTGATGCTGCAGTCAACCGTAGAACTATTACAAGAACTTATACACCCAAAGCAACTACAGACATCAACACAGATGGTGTCATCGATGTTAATGATGATGCACTAGTTGATGCTGGTGATGACTTTGGATTTAATGAAGGAATTGAATTCTTATGAGTACCCTAGAAGATAACATGGAGGACATGCTTAACATTAGTGCTGAAGTCTCTAATGTACCTGAAGGTGGTTGTGCTACCAGAAAGGATCAACTTAAGGATGTTACAGAAGATAGAGAAAAGGATTATGAATATACCCGTGGGGAATTATACTCACTCATAGATAAGGGTCAGGAGGCAGTACAAGGGGCGTTAGAGGTTGCACAGGAGTCAGGGCACCCTAGAGCATATGAAGTCGCTGTAGCGGCGATGAAACACGTCGCAGACATGACTGATAAACTTGCAGATCTTCACAAGAAGATGAAAGATCTTGATGCGGAGCAGAAAAAGGGTCCATCTTCCGTAACTAACAATGCTATGTTTGTAG
>Ga0208749_1000010_pt1 | contig 49650 bp, 64 predicted proteins | sample Knorr_S15_td_DCM_FD_185601 | JGI IMG/M metagenome (GOLD analysis project Ga0208749, IMG submission 185601) | Marine microbial communities from Southern Atlantic Ocean transect - Knorr_S15_td_DCM_ad_63m_LV_B (SPAdes) (version 2) | ecosystem: Environmental > Aquatic > Marine > Oceanic | place... | reverse complement strand
AAAAAGAAAAATTAAGAAAACAAAAGGAAAAAGAAAAAGAAAAACTAAGAAAACAAAAAGAAAATGAAAAAGAAAAATTAAGAAAACAAAAGGAAAAATTAAGAAAACAAAAAGAAAAATTAAGAAAAGAAAATGGAAAAAAAATATTAAGAAAAGAAAAAGAAAAAAATAGAAAACAAAAAAAAGAGAATATAAAAAAATAAATCAATTAATATTAAGTACAATTTTGTTTTTATTTTTTATAGTATTTATATTTTTATTATAAATATTGATACTATTATTTAAAGATTTTTTTAATTCTTTTAATTTATTAATATTATTATCATTAATTGAAATAATAGATTTTAATTTTGTTTTATATGAGTAACATATATTAAGTAATTCTTTTACTTCATTATTATCAATCATTTTTAAAAGTATAAAAAAAATTTTTTTGTGTTTTTATTATTATATTATATTTTTTTGTTTTTTTCTATTTTTTGTTTTTTTCTATTTTTTGTTTTTTTTCTATTTTTTGTTTTTTTTCTATATTTTGTTTTTGTTTTTCTTAATCTAAATCTAGATTTAACTTTTTAATAATTATATTTGCATCTTTTTCTAATTGTTCGTAATCGTTTTCATCCCATAATTCTAAGTGACGATTATTGCAACCAGAACAAATTCTTATATTTTTAAGACAGAGATTGCGCGATTTGTATGGATAGTAAATGCATTCATATTTTCCACCAGAATGTGGTTTGAATGAATAATATAACTTAGAACCAATATTAATTGGTTCTGATTCTGGTGTTTTAGAATTACATGGACCAGGACAGAAGTTAATATTAGAAGCATCAATATAAATATTCATATCTAAGATTATCAACTGATTTTTTATTTGCTACTTAAATTTGCAATAACGAAATGCAGGACTTTTCTGGACGAGGAGTTGCAACAGGCAACTAACTGGACGACAATGCGTAATTAAATAAAATAAATCAAGAATTCATTTTTTTTTCAAATCTAAATTTTTCAATCCATTTTCAAATTTTTCAATCCATTTTCAAATTTGGATTGAAAAATTTAGATTTAAAAAAAAAATGATTCTTGCTTCTAAAATTCAGTATTATCAACTACCAGGAACAGACAACAAGCAGAACACAAACCAAACTACCAAACAGTCTAAATGGCCGCAACTCAGACTCAGAAGATTATCGACGAGTTTACCACTCTTGTGGATACTGAGAAGGAATACACTCGTGCTGAACTCGGTAAGATGCTTACTGAGGTGTATCATCAGATTACTTCGGACAAACCGAAGAAGACTGATGATAAACCTAAGAAAAAGAAGTCAAAGAAGGAGAAAGACTCTGATGAGGAAGCTGAACCTAAAAAGAAACGCGCACCAACCGCTTACAATCTCTTTGTCAAGGAGCAGATGAGTATTGTGAAGGAGGAATTTCCTGATCTGAATCGCCAAGACCTCATGAGGAAGGTAGGTGAGATGTGGAAGGCACAGAAGGGAGAGGCGAAGGATGAGTAAAAAAATAAAAAAAAATAAAAAAAGGTAAAACAACAACCTTTTTTTATTCTAAAATTTCAAATTTGGATTGAAAAATCCTGATTTCTCAAAAAAAATGATTCTTAGGGTTCAAAGTTTGAACCTACCTAAAAAGCAGAGAACAAGAAAAGAAACAGATCTAATTTAACCAAATCAACTTGGTTTATTCAAATGTCTTATACGCAGAAGATTTTGGCAGAGTTTATTAATCGCATTGACACAAATGAGAAATACACGCGCAATGAACTGGGAAAAATATTGACAAAAGTTTATCATGAAATCAAGAATCCGAAAAAACAGAAAAGAAAAACACCATTTGACTTTTTTATACAACAAAATAGAGAAAAAATAAAAGAAAAATACCCGAATCTATCTGAAGAAGATATTTTGAGACTACTAAAAAGTAAGTGGAATTCAAAACTTCAAGAAGAAAAGATGAAAAAAATAGAACAAGAAAAAATGAAAAAAGAAAGAGCGGCTAAACTAAATAAAATTTTCATAGATCACAATTTAAAAGAAAAATTGAAAAAAATGATAACACTTGCATCGCATCCATCAACACCTGATACAGAGGCATTTCACTCAAAAAGAAGAGCAGAAAAATTAATGCAAATAGAGAATCTTAAAATAGAAGATATCTTGGGTAGAGGAAATAAAGAAATCTTAGATAATTACAAAAAGAGATGGGGATGATAATAAATAAAAATTATATATTATATACAACCATATATGCATCTGTATTTTTTTTTAAAAATTTTGTATTATCTTCATTGTATATTCTAATATTTAGATCATCATATAATATATATTTATTATCTGATTCGTCTTTACATATTGCATAATAATGACCGCCGTCTAAATTTCCAATATGCATACCAATAGAAGAGAAATTATAAGAAGCTTCTAAATTATTATCAGATAAAATGCATCCTTTTTTAATATTGATTTTATTATTAATATCGATTGGTTTAATATTTTTTTTATTTATATTAACATATCTCTTAATTAAAAATATTAGTACATTTGGTAATTTCCATAATTTATGACTTTTAGTATAGAAACTACATTGATTACATTTTTCACATTTCCATTCATCTTTATTAACAGATGATTTCAAATAATTACGTAATAGTGTTGTTAATGTAATAGTATCATTATTATTATCAGGTAAATCTAATTGTATAGCATTGAAAGGTTCAAAATTATATGATATATTATTACAATTATTACATTGAATAGTATTTAATATTACACCCTGAGTATTTATTAACCAATTACTAGTTTTATTATCATTTAATGTATTAATAATATAATCTGCTTTATTATTTATACGAGGATTATTTAAAGTCATATCATCATATTCTTTTAAATATGGCAATTTAGATATAGATTTAAAAATCTCACTTGCAATTTTATCATATAATATAAACCATAATTCTGTAATATCAATTTGTTCTCCATATTTAAAATTATTTAAAAAATTATATAAGGCATTAATAAATTTATTTGGACTAACAGAATTTTTATCTATATACAAAATTCTTAAAATTTCTTTTAATTCAATTGCTAATGTTTTTTCTGGAATATCTTCATTTAAAATTGATTCTCTTAAAAATTTATTTCTGCATATAATCTGAATTAAACTGTTAATAGCACAGGTAGAACCTAAATTTTTTAATCCTTGCATTATTACTATTTAATATTTTATAAATTTTATATATAAAATAAAAAAAATGATATATAGTTATATTATAATTATTTATAACTTAATAAGAATGGAGTATATTAATTATGATGATTTTCATAATACTATTTATGATGAAGATTTACATGATTATATAAATGGTAATATTATTGTAAAAATGAAAATGCAAAATAATAGTATTAATGATAATAATGAAATTGCCAAAAATATTATTATAGATTATTATTTACATTCAAAAAATATTGAATCAACTAAAGAAAATTATAAAATATATTCAGAATTTTATGATAAGATTTTATCTGAAAATAAAATAAAAATTACTAAAAAAAAACCAATTATTCCATATTATAAAACAGAAGAATTTATTAATGATAATAAAGAATATCTAGAAAATATGGAATGGGAAGAAGAAAAGAAATTACATTATAATGCTTATTTTGGAAGATATAAGGATCTTCTTTATATTATTGATTATTATAATAAAATTAGAGAAGATGAAGAAAATAAAGTTTATGAATTTGAAGAAGAGTATGAAGAAGAAGAATATAGTGATTATGAATCAGATTATGATTATAATGAAGATTTATTAAATGAATATGATGAAGATCAATATGATGATGATGATTATTATTTTTAATTATGCTATTCTTTAATAATATATATTTTTTTATGTTCTCCATTTATGTCCGCATGTAATACATGTAAAGAATATGGTCATTGATTCATCACCAGATCTTGTTTGTAATTCTTGATATGATATCTTATTATTTTTACATTTACCACATTTAATAGAATCTGTCATTGAAACTTGTTTAATTTCATAAGCTTCTTTTAATTTACGATTATGTTTTTCAATAATACTAGTCCATTTTTCTGGAAATAATTCTTCTTTTGACATAAATGGTAATTCATGTGGTAAAAATTTTTTTTCTTTTAATCTAATAATTAAATTATAATTACCTAAATAGGAATTTTCTAATAAATTAGAGTATATTGCTCTCGCGATATTTATATAAGTATTTTGAAATGATAAATTACTCCATGATAATTGTATTTTATGTAATGTAGCATAATCTAATGAAGCATTAAAAATTCCTATTTCTAAATCATCAACTTCAATTTCAGTTAAAACACTGCATTTTTTTTTTAATAAATTTTTAAAATTTTCTCTAATTTCATGATTATTATATTCATTACTATTTGATGTCATAATTTATTAATAATATAATTATATTATATAAAATGTCAATTTTTTATATCAAAAAATGTTTAAAAAATGATTAATAATATATAAAATATTATTTAAATGAAAACAGAAATCATTATTAATAAATTTATAAATTTACTAGATATTAATAAAATATATAATTTATCTGAAATTTTAAAGATATTAGATAATGTTTATTTAGAAGAAAAAAAAACAAAAAAAAGAAATCCTACATTATATAATTTATTTGTTAAAAAACATTATTCTATACTTCATATTAAATATCCATTTTTAAGTCGTGGATTAATATTGAAACAATGTTCTATTATGTGGAATACTGCTAAACGAGAAAATGTTAATGCTTTTGAATATGATTTTTATTCCTAATCATTTAAATAATGTTCGAATTCATATTTATAAAATAAATCAATAAATCTATTTAGTGCTAATCCTAAACCAATTAAAACCAATCCCATAAAAAATAAATTTAAATTTTCAGTTGTTCTTAATTCCATTGATATAAAACCAAAAAAATATAGAGAATTTCTAATAATTTTTAAATTTCTTAAAGCATCCATACAAACACTACAATGTTTTGTATGTGTATTATATACATCAAATAGATCTTCTTTTTGTGTTATTTTATTCAAATGAATATTATAATCATCATAATAAATTGTATTATTATTATTATATTTATGTAACCATTTTCTAAAAGCAATAATTGCAATATCTTGAGAATATGGTGTATGTGTTAATTTACTATATGTATCAGTATAATTAATATAACCTTTCTTATTTAAATTTTTTTCTTGTTCATGTAATATTGCAGCATCTTGGTGTGCGAATAATGTAGTTAATACATGTAATAACCATTTTGGAATTTTAAGTGAAAAGAAAGCAATATCAAAAATATCAAATTCTTTATTTTTTGTATTTTTTTTATCATCATTATCTAATAACATAAAAGAACCTATTAAACGTGTTTTACCAGGTAAAGTAGGAATTGAATTAACAATAATGGCAGATTTTTTAGTACTGTTAAAATTATTGAAATATATTTTTGCTGTACATGGAGGTATAAATTCAATATATCCTTTTGGTGCATTTGGATATTTAATATTAAATTCATCTGTACTATTCATTATATACTTAAAACCATTTAATGATATTTTTTCAATCGGTGATAAACTGAAATATGGTATCGGTTTATATCTTGAACCAGCAATTCCATGATGAGTAGTAGTTGCATGTGCGAAATCTAATGTATTTTCTATAAAATAATCCCAACTACAAGGTATATCTTTTACCATTGGATTCCATGATAATTTATTATTTTTTCTAGCTTTTTCTAAATTAATATTTTCTAATTCGTGTATTATATTAGGTTTTTTTAATGATGCTTCAATTGCATTATCACTACCTGGTTCGCCAGATTCACCCCATACCCATAATAATTCTTGCAATTCTTTTACAGGGTATACTATAGCACAAGATCGTTTTAAATTATTTAATTTTATTTCTTCATTTTTATCTTTCGCATATGGTAAAGATACACAATTTCCTGTTGAATTATAACGGAATCCATGATATGAACAAAATAAATTTCCATCTTTTTCAATTCTACCTTCTGATAATGGTGCTAAACGATGAGGACATTCATCTTCAAATACATTCCATTTATTTCCATTGTGCCATGCAACTAATTTTTTTCCTAATAAATATATAACATGTGGTTTTTTTTTATCCATAAATTCTAAAACATTAACAGGATACCATTGTTTTTTAAAATTAAATTTTTCGGATAATAACATATTAATTTTTAAATTTTTATTTACAGATAATGAATTTGAATTTAATTTATAATTTGAATTATATAAATTTTTTGAATTAATAACAAAAGCATTTGTAATATAAATATTAAATAATAATAAAAGATATTTAAGCATTCTTTTATATTATATTATAAATTAATTATTTAAGTAATGTTTAAATTTTATTTTATAAAAAATTTTTATAAATTTATTTAATTGTAATAATAGAAAAAATATTATTATTGTAAATATATAATTATTATAATTATATAATAATAATGAAATTAAAAATATTCGAATATATTTTAAACGATTTAATGTTGATAAACATAAGGTACAATTTCTTGTATGTGAATTATATATATCATATAATTCATCATTATTTAAACAAGTTAATTTTCTTTCATTTTTATATGGAATAATATTACTATATATACTATACCATTTATATAATAATTTACTTGGAATATCTGATGGTGTCGGTAGATATAAAGATTTATAATTAAATATTTTTAAATTAATTTCTCTTTTATGAAGTAATCCTATAACCATAGAAAAATGTCTATTTATTCCTAAATGATATAACCATTTAGGAAAATAATTAAATATTTTTAACTCATCTGGTAATTTATTATCATCTCCCTTTAAGACAACGGCTTGTGTAAATATGCGTGTATATCCATTATTAATAGGTGTAGCATATGATCTAACTATTATTTTTGCATTATTATTATATGTTTGAATAAAATTTGTATTAGATGGTGAATTAAAAGTATATATTAATTTTTTTGGTATTCCTAATCCAAGACATTGTCCTGTTTTATCATTTGCTTCAAATTTAAATCCCTTTAAATTTATATCATCTATTATTGAAATATCTAAAAAATTAGGTGATTTGTGACGATCACCCGCATCACCATGATGAGTTATAGGACTATGTATCGGATCAAGCATATTTTCAATAAAAATATCAAAACTACATGGTATATCTCTAAAATATTGGTTATTTGCTATGATTTTTTCTTTATATTCTAAATTATCAATTTCTGGAATATTAAAACTAGATGTTTTAATATCAAAATTTTTATTTATTATATCCGTATCTGTATATACCCATAACAATCCTTGTTTTTCTTCACTTGGATATATATATATATTTGCCAAAGTACAAAGAGTTTTATTATCTTCTAATTTAGCATGTGGAATATCAACACATTCTCCATTAGAATTATATTTCCAACCATCATAAGAAGACATTAATATATTATTTTCAATTCTACCTTCACTTAAAGGACATCCTTTATGAGGACATGCATCTATAAATACAATAAATTTATTTTTATCATTACAATACCATATTACCAAATTATTACCAAATAATTCAAAATGATGTGGTTTTTTTTTATCTAAATAATCAATTATTGCAACAGGATACCATTGTTTTTTATAATCAATAATTATATTATTACTTTTTTTCATTTAATATAGTTATCATATACTTTATTTATTTATATATAAAAATATATTAAAAATATTATATATAATGATATGTTTATATATAATGATATGTTTATATATTTGATTATATTATTTGGATTTTATCGTTTATACAATTATTATTTAAATAATAAAAAAATTATACCATATAATAAATGGGTTTTAATTACAGGTTGTGATAGTGGTTTTGGATATCTTGCTACTACTAAATTATTAAATGAAGGATATAATGTTATAGCAACATGTTTAACACATTATGGTTTAAATGGTATTAAAAATATTGCAGAAAGAATGCATACAAAAAAAAATAATATAGTATATGTAAAATGTGATGTAACAAATGAAAATGATATTAATAATTTAAAAGAAATAGTAGAAATTCATTGCCATGGTGAATTATGGGCTCTTATTAATAATGCGGGTATACAAAATATTGGAATATTAGAATCACAGTCAATTAATAATTATAAAAATTCTATGGATATTATGTTTTATGGACCTGTTAAAATAACAAATATTTTATTACCTTATTTAAAAAAAAGTCAAGGTAGAATTATTAATATTTCATCGTGTTTAGGTATTATTGCAGGAGCAAATCAAGCATCTTATAATTCAGCAAAATGGGCTTTAGAAGCATTTTCAGATAGTTTAAGAATAGAATTATCTTCATGGAATATTAAAGTTTCAGTCATTCAACCAGGTATGATGAAAACAAAATTAATATATGGATTAAAAGAGAGTTTTATTAATAATATTAATAATTTATCTAAAAATATTATTGATAGGGATTATGGTGAAAATTGGATTAATAATATGGCAACAGAATTAGAATGTTTACAATATAAAGTAGGAAATGATCCTGAATTGGTAGTAAATGCAATTTATCATTCAATTTCATCATCACATCCAAAAATAAGATATAGACCAGATATAATGTCTAAATGTTTTTATATATTAAAATTATTTCCAGTTAAATGGGTTGATAATTTAATGATATCTTTAAATTTAAAACACAAACCAAAATATTTAGAAAATATTAGTAAATATTCAAAAGAATGGAAAATAAAAATTCATTCTTCTCCAAAAGAAGTTTATGATACATTTTTAGATTATATTTGGAAAAAATTTGCTGATTCAGAAAATAAAAACCAAATAATTACAGATTATGGTGATAAATATGGTAAAAATTGTACTAGAAAAATAGGTAATTTAACAGAAACAATTACAAATATAAATTATCCAAATTATATTGAATACAAATTATCAAATTTTGGTTGGAAAACTTTTCCAGTAAATTACCATTTTGGCAAAATATATTTTATATCTAATAATTTAGATACAGAAGTTGTATGGAAGATTAACTGGACTCCTAAAAAATATGCGAATTTAATTACTAATATATTTTTTAATTCAATAGTACCTTATTTGCTGAAAAAATTAAAAACAGAAGTAGAAAAAAATAAATAAAAAAAGGTTGTTTTTTACCTTTTTTTATTTTTTTTTGTTTTTTACTCATCCTTCGTCTCTTCCTTCTTCGCCTTCCACAACTCACCGACCTTCTTCATCAGATCCTGACGATTCAGATCAGGAAATTCTTCCTTCACAATACTCATCTGCTCCTTGACAAAGAGGTTGTAAGCAGTCGGTTCACGTTTCTTCTTGGGTTCAGCTTCCTCATCAGAATCCTTCTCCTTCTTTGACTTCTTTTTCTTAGGCTTATCATCAGTCTTCTTTGGTTTGTCAAAAACAATCTGATGATACACCGCAGTAAGGATCTTACCGAGTTCAGCACGAGTGTATTCCTTCTCAGTATCCACATGAGTGGTGAATGCCTTGATAACCTTCTGGGTATGAGTAGCGGCCATTTAGACTGTTTGGTAGATTGGTTTGTGTTCTGCTTGTTGTCTGTTCCTGGTAGTTGGTGATAGTAATTTTTAGAACTAATAATCATTTTTTTTTCAAATGAGAATTTTTCAATCCAAATTTGAAAAATATAAAAAAATATATAGTATATAATTTTTTATTTACATTGCTAAATCTCTTTGCATAAAAATTAAATCAAATTCAGCATTTTGATTAAAATGCATTTGACACTCACCTTCGCATTTAATAATAATTGGTTCTAGATTTTCATCAGTACATGCAAAATAATGGTTAATATAGTCATTTGAAAACATATAAAGAAAATTCTTACATGGTAGACCTTTAATACCATCTGTATTATCACCAAAAAATCCAGTAATTTTTTTTTTCGATTCAATAATATCATCATCTGAAACAGCAAGCCAATCTTTTCGTACTTTTTCCAAAAATTCTCTATCTGTATTACTCATAGATGTTTGAATCCAACGATGTCCTCGTCTATCAACTTGAATAGAATCCATATCCTCAAAATTAATGCCAACAGTCATTTGTATTTAAAAATACATATTATAAAATCATTTTTTTTTTAATTGGATAAAAAAATAATAAAATTTAAAAAAAATGATTTATAATATTCTAAATAGTTATTGGCCTGAAATATTGGTCTTAAAAAAAAACAAATCTCAATTATATGAAACGGATTAACATTGATTAGTATTTAGAAGACAATCTGTCAAGAATCTTTTTAGATGAATCGCTGATACTATTTGATGCCGAAATAATATAATTAAGTGGAGTTTTTTGAAGAGTAGATTTCAAATTTTAGAAATCGAAATTTTTTTTTATATAAAAATAATTTAAGATCTAATATTAATGCACTGCAATGATAATAGATGATTATTTATTTTATACTAAAGAATATAAACAAAAATATGGAGAAAAAACAGTAGTATTAATGCAGGTAGGAAAATTTTTTGAATTATATTCAATAGAAGATGATACTGATTCTGATATATATAAAATAGCAGATTTGTGTAATATATCAATATCAAAAAAAAATAAAAGTATTGGAAATGTAAATCTACATAATCCATTAATGGCAGGATTTCCATTATATGTTATTTCAAAATATCAAAATATACTATTACAAAATAATTACACAATAGTAATGATAGAACAAACATCAGAAGCACCACAACCAGTAAGACAATTAACAGAAATTTTAAGTCCGGGAATGAATGTAAATGTAAATTCAAAAAAAAGTAATTATATGATGACAATATATTATGAAAAAATCAAAGACTTATTTGTAGTAGGGATAGCAGGAATAGATATATCAACAGGTTCTTCATTCGTTTATGAGGTGGGTTCAACAAAAGATGATTTAGAATTTGCAAATAATGAAGTATTTCGTTTAATTATATCATATAATCCATGTGAATTAATATTTTTATCAAATGATACTATAAATGAGGAAGACAAGAGAGAAATTATAAAAAATGCAAATATAAATGATAAAATGATACATTATATATGGAATTCATATGAATATTTTGAAGTAATAGAAAATATAAAATATCAAAAAACGATATTAACAAAAGTATACAATAATATAAAAAATCAATTATCAATAATAGAATCATTAAATTTAGAATTATTAAATTTGGGAAGAACTGCATTTTGTTGTTTATTACAATTTTCATACAATCATAATGCAGATATAACAAATAATATATTAAAACCAAATATTCTTGGAAATGATAAATTTTTAAATTTAGAATATGATAGTGCATTACAATTGAATTTAATTAGTTTAAATAATAATGAAAAATCATTAATAAATATTTTAAATCGTTGCAATACATCATTTGGATCACGATTATTTAAAGAAAGATTATTGCAACCAATAATAGATAAAAATATATTAAATGAGCGGTATGATAATATTGAAAAGATGTTAGAAGAAACATTATTTAAAAAAATATCAAAATATTTAAATAAAATATTAGATTTAGAAAGAATAAAAAGAAAAATAATTATAAATAAATTACATCCACATGAATGGTGTGGATTTGATTCATCATTAGAAAATGTATATGAAGTATTTAAATTATTAGAATTAAAAGAAGAAAGTGAATTAGTAAAAAATATAATAGAATCATATAATATATTAAATTTAGATAATGCAAGTAAATATAATATAAATGAAATAAAAGGAAATATATTTAATAAGGGAGTTTATAAAGAAATAGATGAATTAGATAATGATTATAATAAAATATATGAAAAAATAAAAGAGGAATCAGAAAATATATCAAAATTAGGTTTAAATGATGATACATGTTGTAAAATAGAATATTCTGAAAAGGAAGGATATCATATATATATAACCAAAAAAAGATATGATACTGCTAAAAATATATCACCATCATTAATAAATAAATATAAAACGATTAGTTATTCAAAACAAAATTATTATAAATTAATATCAAAAGAATTAGAAAAAAACACATCAGAATTAGAAAATATATCATTAAAAATATCAGAATTAACAATTAAATATTATAAAAATTTTATTAGAAATTTTATAGAATTAAATGAAAATAATTTAGAAAATATTATAAATAAAATTGCAAATATTGATATTTCTTGTTGTAATGCAAGAAATGCTTATGAATTTAGATATTATCGTCCAAAAATAATTAATAATGAAAATGATTCAGGATTAATAAAAGGAAAAGATATCAGACATCCAATAATTGAAAGATTAAATACAAATGTTAAATATATAGGAAATGATATTGAATTATCAGAAAATGGAATTTTATTATATGGTATAAATGCGTCAGGTAAAAGTTCTTTAATGAAAACAATTGGATTAAATATAATAATGGCACAATCAGGAATGTATGTGCCATCATGTGAATTATATTATAAACCATACCATCATATATTTACAAGAATTTCAGGAGCAGATAATATTTATAAAGGAATGAGTAGTTTTACAGTAGAAATGTCTGAATTAAGAAATATATTACAAAGATGTGATAAATATAGTTTAGTATTAGGTGATGAAGTATGTAATGGTACAGAATCAGTATCAGGAATTTCTATAGTAGCAGCGGCAATAGATAAACTAATAAATAAATTATCAAGTTTTATATTTGCAACACATTTACACGAATTAGTAGATATTAATATAATTAAACATAATATTAAAAGAAAATTACTCAATATATTTCATTTACATATAACAATAAATAATGATGTTATTCATTATGAACGTAAGATAAAAGAAGGGAAAGGATCATCAATATATGGAATAGAAGTTTGTAAAGCATTAGATATGCCAAAAGATTTTATGCTAAATGCAGAAAAAATAAGAAAAGAAATACAGGGTTATGATACTTTTATTATTGGTTTAGATAAATCACATTATAATAAAAAAGTATTAATTGATAAATGTAATATATGTGGAGAAAAAGTAGATGATATTCATCATATAAATTATCAATGTGATGCAGACTCTAATGGATATTTTAAAAATTATCATAAAAATATTGAACATAATTTAGTACCACTATGTAAAAAATGTCATCAAAAAGAACATCATAATGAAATATCAATAAAAGGATTTATAGAAACAAGTGAAGGTATAAAATTAAATGTAGAAACAAATGAAGAAAAAAATGAAGAAAAAAATAATGAAAATAATAAGGAAGAAAATTACAATAATATTAATATAGATAATAATTTAACAAATGATAATATTGAAAATATAAGAAAATATATATTATATAGTAAAAAAAATGAATGGTTTTTAAGAAATACAAAAACTAGTAAATTCAAATTATGTGATTCTGAAAAAAAAATAATTGCTAAAATTAATAAACTAATTGATATAAAATTAGATATTATACCAACAAAATTATATGAATTATTACTAGATTATAATTTATAAAAAATTTTTTAATTTAGGAATTAAAATATATTTATTATATATGTTATTTAATTCTTTAAAAGTATTTTTTAATAATATTAATACTTCTGACATACAATTATAATAATTATTTTTATTAAAATTATTATTTATTATATAATTATAAATTTTATTAATTTCTTTTATATATTTGGTTAATATATAAACCATATTTATTATTTAATTTTAAATTTATCTTTATATAAATAAGATGGAGTTTTTCAATATATTTTTTAAAAAAAAAAATATAAGTAATAAAGAAAAAATAAAAAATATAAAACATTATATATATTGGAATATTAGATTTAGTTAAATCTTTGTATTATAAGTAGTTTATTTCTTATTTCTTTAACTATTTGCTTTTCTTTTTCAGATAAAGAATTATATAATTTTTCTTCTTCTGGTGTTCTTTTTACTTTATCGTTATTATCCATGATTAATTATTTAATTTTTAATAAGAATCATTTTTTTATTATATATATATTAATCCAAATATCTAATAATTTATTAAATTATTAAATTATTAAATTATTAAATTATTAAATTATTAAATTATTAAATTCTTCATATGTAATAGTTTCTTTTTCAATTAATAATTTTGCTAATGCATGTAGTAAATTTATATTATTTAATAGTAAATTTTTAGAATATAAATAACAAGAATTTACTAATGAATTAATTTCAGCATCAATTATTGCTCTTGTATCTAATGAAATATAATCATCACTATTAATAAAAACGTTACCAATTTTATCAGACATACCGAATTCAGTAACCATTTGTCTAGCAATAGATGAAACTCTTTCTAAATCACTTGAAGCACCTGTTGTTATTTCTTCTTCTCCAAAAATTATTTCTTCTGCAATACGACCACCTAGCGCAACTGATATAATTGATTTTAAATAATCTTTAGTATATAAACCTGATTCTAATCTATCTTCGTCTGGAGCAAATAGTGTTAAACCACCTGCATTTCCACGTGGTGCAATAGTTATTTTTGTAACAGTATCATAATTTGGCGTCAATGCACCAACAATTGCATGTCCTGCTTCGTGATATGCAACCAATTCTTTTTTTTGTAAAGAAATAACAGAATTTTTTTTTTGAGCCCCTAAAGTTATTCTATCTAATGCATTTGATATTTCATTATTGCCTATTGTTGTTAAATTATTACGCGCGGTTAATATAGCTGCTTCATTCATTAAATTGGCAAGATCTGCACCTGAAAAACCTGGTGTTCTACGTGATATTAAATTTAAATCAATATTATCATCTAATGGTTTATTTTTAGAATATAATTCCAATATATCTTTTCTGCCTTTTAAATTTGGAATATCTACATAAACCCTTCTATCAAATCTTCCAGGTCTTAAAAGAGCACTATCCAAAATATCAGCACGATTTGTTGCTGCAATAACAATAATACCAGAATTACCATCAAAACCATCCATTTCTGTTAACAATTGATTAAGTGTTTGATCTCTTTCATCATTATTTGGCGAACCCGTACCACCTCTTTGTCTTCCAATTGCATCAATTTCATCAATAAATATAATACATGGTGCTAATTCTTTTGCTGTTTCAAATAAAGCACGTACTCTTGAAGCTCCTGTTCCTACAAACATTTCTATAAATTCAGAACCAGAAACAGAAAAAAAAGGGACTTGTGCTTCACCTGCAACTGCTCTTGCTAATAAAGTTTTTCCTGTTCCTGGTGGACCTTCTAAAATAACACCCCTGGGTATTCTTGCTCCTAATTCTGTAAATCTATCTGATTCTTTTAAAAATTCAACGACTTCTTCTAATTCTATTTTTGCATTATCAATTCCCACAACATCATCAAAACTCGTTGTAATATTATTATATGTATTTAAATCAATGTTTTTAGAATTATCTAATAAATTAGGCATACCACCAATACTATTAAATGAATTAGTATTAGATAATATTGATAAACCGGTTAATATAATTAAACCAAATACAATGTATGTAAATATATAATTAATAATCATTAAATTATTATCATCATTTTGTATTGCTATATCTACATTATTATCTCTTAATATTTTTAATAAATCAGGATCATTTGGCAATGCATCTAATTTATATTTATTATTTTCTTTATCAATCGCTATAATTTTTTTATTATTATCATAAAATAATGTTTTATCAATTTGATCTGTTTCAACGGCTGATAAAAATTCAGAATATCTTAAATTATGTATTATATTTTGATCTCTATTGCTATTGATTTTTTCTCTAATATTTACAATTATATTTCTATTATCGGGTAATGGTTGATTAGATAATTCATAAGAACCTTTTAATGCATATTTATGTAATTTTAATGGATTATTACATAAATATATATTTGTAAAACAATAAACATTTGTTATTAAATTTAAAAGAATAAATATATTTTTCAACATTCTGTTAAAGTATAGTAATATAATTATTATTTATATGAAAATAATATAAAAAATGAATATATTATATATAATTTTAATATATTAATATATTAAAAATATAATTAATATCATTTCTTAAAATGAAAACAAATAAATTTTTTAAAAAAAGAATTAAATATTTGGGATATTATGAAAAATATTCAATTATATTAGAAGAATTTATTTATAAAATAATATCATTTAAATAAATATATAATATTACTTATTAACACTACATTTTCTACACAAATCATATTTTTTATATTTTCCTATTAATTTTATACCACATTTACAATAATATAATTCTTTTGTAATAACTTTGTGTAAATATTTTAATTCATCCTTTGTCATTAATTTTAATTGATATTTAATATCATTATCATTATCATTATCAATATCATTATATTGATTTTTTGTAAATGGATCCATATTACTTTATTAAATTAATTAATAATAATTAATCATTTTTTATTATTCAATTATTTCTTGTAAATATACTTTACTTTGTTTTGTTTTATTTTTAATATGTCTTAATAATAAAAAATCATTTTGCATATATTTTGTAAAAATTTGTCTATCTAATATTGTTAATTTTTGTTGACTTGTTAATTTTTGATCTAATAATAACTTTTTATATTTTTCATTTATATTTTTAGTATTAAATAATATTACATCAATATAACTTCTTAATAATTCAAATTTTGGATCTACAATTGTATTTAAATATTCTTTATAAATTTCTAAAATTGCTCTATATTCAAAATACATATGATATGGTTCATAATCAGCATTTAATTTTTTGTATTCGTTATTAAATAATATAGTTTCATCTTGTGGTAATATTTGCGTTTCATTAAAATCTGATAATACCCATAAATAACCCATATTTCGAATATAAAAGGTTTTATTTAATGCATTGAAATAATATCCAAAATAATTTTCTGTATTTAAATTATTTTCTATTTTATAATAATATATATTTTCACTATTTAAATTTGTGTGTAATTTACCTGTTAATTTATGAAATAACATACATGCTAATAATAATTGATGTAATGCATTAAAATGAAATGCTACATTATTAATTTCTTGCATAAATTTTTTTAAATTACCATCTGGTTTATTAGCAAATGTAAGATAATAATATTTACTATCATTTGTTATACTATGTAAAGAAATAGTATGAATATATTTTGTAGTTTTAAAATATTCTAATATATTAATATATTCTTGATTACCATATGGTTTTTCATTATTTCTTAGAATTTCTAGTTTTATTTTATCTTTTTTTTTTGGATCTGATAATATAGTAATTGAATCATCATCTATTATATTTTTTAATGAATTAGATATACTTGGTTGAGGGGGTGGTTGGATATTTATTGATGTTGATAGTGATTGCGATGGTGTTGGTAGTGGTTCAATAAATGGTTGAGCTTTAGATGCATTTAAATTTACTGATCCTGAAACTGGTCCTTGAAACGGGGATTGAACAAGTGGTGTTCCTTGGGATAGTGAAGATCTAATAGGTATTGATAGTGGTGGTCCAAATGTATTATGTTGTGTTGTTGTTTGGGATTGTCTCGATTGTGATGAAGTTTTAAAAAAAGATTCATGTAAAGAATTGCTTGATAAATAACTATCAAAATCATTATTTGACGCAATATTTGGTTTATTATTTAAATTATTATTAATGATTTTAATAATATCATTAATATTACTTTTATTATAAATACTAAAAAAAACATCTTTAATATCATTTTCTTGATATTTATTTTTTAATTTAATTAAAACAAAATTTAACATAATTTCATTGAAGTCTTCACTATTTTGTATAATATTAGTATTTTTACCCTCACTGAAATTTATATGTTCGTGAAAATTTTTATTAATATATAAATAAATTTTATTATTAATCAAATCAATTATATTAAATAGTCTATTTTTATATAAATCTATAGATTTAGTTATATTTTTTTTTTTAAAATAATTAATATTTTGAATTAAAAATATAATTCTATTAATTATTTTTCCTCTTAAGTTTTTTCTTTGAGTTAAAGAAAGATTATATAAATTTTTTTTATCTTTTAAATAATATTTATTAATATCATTTATAATATCACTGTCTTCTTTACTAAATCTATTTATAATACCTCTATAAACATTATTAAAAAGACCTGCGCCTTTTTTATTATTAGTTGATTGTAAAGTTTTTTTCATAAATATACTTACTATTATTATTTATATTTTTTTTAATTTGGATTGAAAAATCTTGATTTGAAAAAAAAATGATTCTTTGTTCTAAAAATTACTTTTACCAACTATCAGCAACAGATAACAAGCAGAACACAAACCAAACTACCAAACAGTCTAAATGGCCGCTACCCAGACCCAGATGATCATCAACGAGTTCACTACTCTTGTGGATACTGAGAAGGAATACACTCGTGCTGAACTCGGTAAGATGCTTACTGAGGTATATCGTCAGATTACTTCAGACAAACCTAAGAAGACTGACGATAAGCCTAAGAAAAAGAAGTCAAAGAAGGAGAAGGATTCTGATGAGGAAGCTGAACCCAAGAAAAAACGTGAACCGACTGCTTACAACCTCTTTGTAAAAGAGCAGATGAGTATTGTGAAGGAGGAATTTCCTGATCTGAATCGTCAGGATCTAATGAGGAAGGTGGGTGAGATGTGGAAGGCGAAGAAGGAGCAGAAGAAGGATAAGTAAAATACAAAAAAAAATAAAAAAAGGTAAAACAACCTTTTTTTATTTTTATTTTTAATTATAATTTTAAATTTGGATTTTTCAATTCAAATTTCTCAAAAAATTAATTCCTAGGCTTTGAAGTTTGAACAGACCCTAAAAAAAAAATATTAAATATTATAATGATTAAAAGTTGCTTTTATAACCGTTTTAACATTATCTACATTAACAGCATTACCTAATTGTTTATATGAAACATTATCATTTTCAGACAAAATAAAATCTTCAGGAAATGATTGTAATCTAGCGCATTCTCTTGGTGTTATATATCTTTTTTCTTTACCATATATTGGAATTTGAGATATTGCAACAAGTGTTGGAAAATATTCAGCTTTTTTAACACGAATACCAGACTGTCTTATTTGAATAAAATAATTAAATATACTATCATTGGGTTTAATCAAACCAGTCTGCCATTCTAATTTTCCATATATTTCTCTTTTTTGTAAAATATCTTTATGTTTTTTATACCAAGAATCCCATTTATCTTTATATTTATCAATAATTTTTTTATTAGAAGTTATATATTGTTGTTTCCATTTAGGATAAGTATCAAAATTTTTTTTTCTATCATTAATATAAAACTCATGAATTAATATAGTTGGTGAAATTTTCTCACCAACTTCAAATATTTTAATCATTTCATCCCATGCTTCTAATACTTTTAAAATATCACCTTTTATATAAAATTTTTTATCTATATATTTTTTTTTATCAAGAAAATTATTAAATATAATTTTTTTATTAGATATTGGTAATTCAATATTTTTACCATTATATATATCTTTTCTAACACATACAAAATAAATTCTTTCACGTTGTTGTGGAATACCATATTTATGTGGAGACATATTAAATAATTGTAAAATATAATTATTATCATTTAATTTATTTTTAATATATTCAATTACATTACCATCACCAACTTTTAAAATATGTTTAACATTTTCTAGAAACATAAATTTGGGTTTTTTAATTTTTGCTATTCTAATAATTTCATCAAATAGTAAACCTCTTTCATCTGAAAAAGTTGCTTTTTTTCCAGCATTAGAAAAAGTTTGACATGGAAAACCGGCGCATATAATATCAATATCAGGAATATTATTAGGATCAATAGTTTTAACATCTTTTTGGACGTCAATATTATAATTAAGTTTATAAATATATTGACAATCTTTATTATTATCAGAAGCGAGAACACAATTTGTATTAAAATTTTTTAAGGCTTGATGAAAACCACCTATACCACAAAATAAATCTATATAATTCATTTTATTTAATATAATATTAATATATTTATATAAATAAAAGATTATTAAAAGTGTATTATATATATAAAAACTATAATAATTATAATAAATATATTATGAATAATTATTTGTATGGTGTAAAAAGAGAATTGGAATCTGAATTACCAAAACCATTTAATGGTATTAAATCAAATTTATCAAATGTTACATATTATTATTCAAAAGCACCTATTCAAAAATTAAAACCAATTGAAAATATTAATACACAAAAACAAGTAAGATTTCAAAATTCAAATGAATATATTATTAATAATAATAATAGTTTAAATAATTTAATAAATTATACAACAGATCAAAAAATAAATTTAATATTAGATCGTCTTGATAATTTAGAATTATATATTAATAATATAAATATAAAATTAGATAAACTAATTAATAAAGAAATAAAAGTAGAAAATACTGTTGAATTATTATAATACTTTATCAAATATTAGTAAATTATGTCTAAAATATATGAAGGTAGGTGAAATATTAATATTTTGTCTAATTTCATTTGTTTTTTCTTTATTAAGTTTGAACCCATATTTTTCTATTTCTTTTATGATATAATTCGTTGATTTTTCATTTATATGTCCGTCGCCTCCTTGACCTGGTAAAGCCCATGACATAATTATACCTTTTTGTGCGTTATTACATATATTTTGAATAAAAATAGATTCATATTTTTTGGGAATATGTTCGCCAACTTCAAATGTCTGAACATAATCAGAATGATTATAATAAGGTTTAGTTAGATCATGAATTTCAATATCTTTGCATATATCACAATTATCTACTCCAATAGCATTAATATTATATTTTTTTAAAAATTTAATATATTCACCTTTACCACAACCGAGATCTAATACTTTTTTTACATTATGTTTTTTATAATAATTTAATAAATATAATTTTAATTCATTACATGTAACATGAGTTTCTCTTTGTTGTGAACTCCAATATCCAGTTTTACTTTTTTTATCATCAATATACGCATACCTAATATTTTTATTTAAATATAAATGTATGTAAAATAAAGAATCTGCTATTTTTTTTCTTAATATAAATATAATAAAAATTATAAATATAGTTAAAAAAATTAATTTATTTTTTATTTTAGCATGTAATATTTTTATAGTATATACCATTAGTATATATCTAATATATATTAATTTTTTGTTTTTTTATTATAAGGACAACCTAAAGGTAAAGTACAATTTTCTGGAATAGTTAATTTAACATTAATTTTTAATTTACAAATAGAACAAACTCTTTCATCTGGTAATTTAAGTGTAACAGTCTTAGGTTTTAAATATTTATCATTATAGTTATTAATTTTAATATTATTATAATTATTATCAATAATACCACATTTTGTGATAATATAGGAAGAATAAATATTTAAATAATTAAGAAAAATTAAAATTTTAAGAATATTATTCAACATTTTAAATTTAAAAATATAAAAATAAATCATATTTTTTTTTTATATAGGTATATATTAAATAATTTTAATTTATAATATATAATGATTCAAGGTAATAATAATGAAAATGATATAGATAATGATATAGAATTAACATATGGATCAAAAAAAATAGAAACTGAAAAGAAAGTTGAAGTAGTAGATATAGCATTATCAACATCAGGATTACAATATATGGAATCTGAAAATCCAGTAAAAAAACAAAAAAAGAAAATGTATGAGAGAATTGATTTATGTTCAAGTAGAAATAATAAAGATTTGATAATAGCTAGAAAAGCTTATCATGTTATATATAATAATTATTGGTGGTGTTCGATAGTTGTATTATTATTATCATCAATTACAACATTTGTAGCATCAATACAATTAGTAATAATAAATACTACAACAGATTTAAATAATATTAGAACAATAGAAACAATAGGAAATATACTAACTTTAACATTTGGTGCATTAATAACACTAGCGGCAGGTTATATTAAATTTCAAGAATATCAACCAAAATTAGAAATAATAGGAAATAAATTATTACAATTAAAACATTGTGAATTTAAATTAAATAATTTATATTATAAATTAAAAACATATGATACTTCAATATATATGAATGATGAAAAAAAATATAAACAATTTCAAGGGGATTTTCAAAAACATTTTGAAGATCCATTAAATAAATTAGAAGAGGATTTACAAAATAATGAAATGTTAAAATATGTATCACCTGAAAATGATTTAAAATATTATAAAAATTATTTAGATACATATAAGGATGATATGATATATAATTCATTTTCAAATATAATGAAAACAACAATTAAAAATCAAGAAGAAACGAGAGATTATAATAAAAAAGTTGATACATTCAATAAATTAGATATTGATATAATAATAAATGAAGATAATTATATAGATAATTTTACTAAAAAGAAGGATGTTATAGTATCAGAATTTTTAGATAATACTTGTTATAGAAAATTTTATAATTTACTTAATAATTTATTTTGTTGTATATGTAATTATACGAAAGAAAAAGAGAAAAATAGAATAAAAAGAAAACAATTAAATTTTGCAATAGATTTAACAAAAGAGGTTTTAAATGAAATTAATATGGAAAATTCTAAAAATATTTTAACACAACAAGATATAATTAATATAAAAAATGCATCATATATATTTGCAAAAAATAATAATATTGGAATTAAAAATGATTATGTATTACATCCTTCAAAAACAATTTCTAGTAAAAAAGCAGAATTTATAAATAAAATTAAACAAAAAAGGAGTAATAATGAATTAGAAGGTTTTGCATAAAATTTATTTAAGATAATATATAAAATAGTAAATATGGATAATACAACAATTAAATTACAATGTATAAATACAAGTAATTTAGAAGTAATAACAGAAAGCGATAGATTAAAAGAAGAATTAGAAAAATATAAAGAAATAATAAGAAAAGATAGGGAAGAAATAAAAAAAAAAGATGAAGCAATAAATCATATGAAAGAACTGACAAAAGAATATATGCATCAACATGAAAAAACGAAAATAGGAATTGAAAAATATAAAAATGATGTAACAATATTAAAACAAACTAGAGCAAATTTATATAATAGATTAGATCAATGTTTGGAAACTCAAAATAAAAATATTATAATAGCACGTAGTTCATATCATAATATAAATAATAAATACTGGTGGTCTTCAATATTTATATTAATATTTTCATCATTAATAACATTTATAGAAGCGACAAGATTAATAATAGAAAACACTGAAAATCAGAAAATTAAAGCATTAACATATTTAATAAGTATATTATCATTATTTTTAGGTATAATAATAACAATTATAACAGGCTATATTAAATTTAATGATTATCAGAATAAACTAGAAATAATAAGTAGTCGTTTATCATTATTATTACAATATCAAAAAAAATTTGAAGTGATAAAATTTCAATTATCAACGTATTCTTTACCAGATATCAGAAATATTGAAAATTTAGAAACAGTAAATAATTCAAGACATGATATAATAACGGATGATATAATAAAAGATTTTGTAAATACATTAAATAAATTAGAAGAAGATGTACAAAATAATGAATTATTAAAATATATAACAGATAAGAATGAAGTTCAATATTATTCAAAATATGTTGATACACATATTAAAGATTTATTATATAATAATTATATAAATACAATAATAAAATTTATTAAACAAGATGAAAATGCAATGGATGAAACAGAATATGTATCAAAAGAAGAAATAAATACAATAGTATCAGCAATAGAAAAAACAATGCATCATAATTCCGAAAAAACGAATTTTAATATTGTAAAAAATTTATTTAAGAAAAGAGAAATAATAAATATAAATTTATTAAAAGATATTAAAACATATTTTTATAATAAAAATAAAAACGACAATGATGATAAATGTAGTGAATATAGTTCAGATAAAGAAATAAATAATTTAAAATCACCAAATATTAAAATGTCATGTCGTACAAATAATTTATAAATATAAAATAGTATAATATTATTATTATTCAATAATGACAGATTTTGATGTAAATATAGCAATTGAGAAAGAAAGAAATATATTAGATGATTTAAATAATATATTAAATACAATTGGGGAATTTACTGAAACAAATATAACAAAACCTGCGACATCATTTACAGAGGATTTTATAACAGGACCTATATTAAATGTTGCAAATGGGTTTAATATACAAAATAATGTTGATAACAATCAGACACAGTGAGTGTTGGGAAAAATAATATATAAAAAAATATTATCTTATTAATAATACAATTAAAAAATATAATGCCAGTTAGAAATGAAATAGATATTAATTTATTTAATATTATTAAAAAGGTAATGAATAAATGTTTTGTAAATAAAAAAAATATAAAGATAATATAAATGGTTTGAAAAAATATATATATATTTAATAAATGCGAAAAGATATAAATGGTGAACCAATTGATTATAATATAATAAACTTAAAATGTATTGATGATATCAATAATAAAATTGGTCTAATATTAGAAAGCAATATAAATGGTGTATTTAAATTATTAAATATTAATTATATAATTGATATACCAAAAAGTGAATTATTTTCTAAAATAGAAAATAATGACTTAGATAAGGAATTAGAAGAAAATGATAATGATAATGATATAACAAAAGAGGTATATAAAGGTAATAAATATAATAAATCTATGTTATTTGATCCATTTGAATAAAATAATATGAATACATCAAATTTAAATATAGCAAATGATAATAATATTATAATATCATCAGATGATATTACGAATAATTTGATTAAAATAAATGAAAATAATATGATAGTAAAAATAAATCAAAAAAAAAAGGAATTATTAACAAGAATAGATAGATCGAAAAATGATGCAAGTACAAGATTATTTATGGTAACAGAAGCATATGATAAATATACATATGAATATTATATAATATCATTAACAATTTTAATATTATCATCAATTATAACATTTATAGAGGCATTAAGATTAACAATAATTGAATTAAATACAAAAGAAAAAATATTACATTATAATGAAAATTATTTTAGTTTAGTATTAAATATAATATTATTAGTTACAGGTACTATAATAACAATATTAAGTAGTATAATAAGATTTAAAAATTATAGAGAAATATTAGAAGGCTTAAAAGAAGCACAAACAATATTAGTAACTTATAAAAATAAATATAATAGACAATATCAAATTATAAATTATCATTATATTAATAAAAATATATCTTCAGAAAGTATTATAAAAATATCTGATAAAATAACAGGATATGATAAAATTGTTAAAAGTATAAATTATTTTCAATATATTAGAAATTCTGATATAATTGGATATAATAAATCTAAAGCAAAATTTGATATAGATATATATAAAATAAAAACAGATACGAGAAATGAATTTGAATTAATTACAAAGAAAAAAGAACAAGAATATATAGATATATATAATGAGAATGATATAATACATGAAAAAAAGAATTATGAAAAATTTGAAAATATTAATAATATATTATTAAAAAAAGAATTATATAAATTAGATGCTTCAAAAAAAAAATTTGAATTAAATTCAGAAGTTAATAAATTAAAGAGTGAAGTTATAATATTAGATAGATGTAAATCAGAACCGAATACGTGTAAATCAGAACCGAATACGTGTAAATAAAAATAAATAATTATACTTTTTCAGCAATATTTCTATTTAATTCTATATCTGATTTTGTCATTTGTAATTGTGGTATATTAACTAATTCATTATCATTTGATAATTTTAAATCATCATTTTTTTTATTATTATTTTTCCATAATAATTTACTCATAGCGGGAGGAGTTGAACCATTTGATGAATCTCTCCTTTTTTTTTTTAAACCACTTGCACCATTTAATTGTAATGGAATAGAACGACCTTCCCATAATTCAATAACTTCCAATTTTATTTTTTTTGGAATATCTTCAAATTGACATTGAATTACATATGAATCATATTTTTCAATAAAAGTATTAATATTATTTTTTGAAATATCTTCTTCTTCCATACCTTCTAATTGATGTGCTAATTGTAAAAAATTATTACTTAAACTTTTAAATAATTCAACTTTTTCAGGTACTTTTAAATTATTTTGTAAAGCTAAAATTAAAACACTTGCTCCATTTACAACTACATTCGGTATTTTCATACTACCTTTATCATCATCAAAAGAGTTCATTATACACATAACAGAACTTGTTAAAATTAATGGAATTTGAAAAGCAAATTTAATTAAACTCCAATGTTGCGTTGCTTTCTGACATAAAACTGACATTGCTTCACATTTATCTAATAACATACCCATTCTTTCTTCTTCAGGTATTTGAAATGAATGTATACGTTTCAGATGAGCACTCATATATTTTAAGAAATTTTTTATTCTATTCTAATGTAATTACATATAAAAATTTATTTATTAAATATATTATATCATTTAATATATTGTTAATACCAACATTATTATCATGTTTATTTTCATAATAATTTTTAATATTATCTCTAAAATTTATAATATATGGTATTAATTCATTATTAGAATTATTATTATATGATAAATTAATTGTAATATTGTTAATAATAGAAGGCATATCGTTTTTATATAATATAATATACTCTTCAAAAAATTTATTAATTAAGGATAATAAATTATTGTATAAATCATTAATACTAGTATGTATTATATATTTATTTGTCATTAAATAATGTAATTTAATAGTACATTGAAATTCATTAAATAATATAAACAATTTTTCAAAATTATTTATATTATTATTATTATTATCAATATTATCAATATTATCAATATAACATACTTTTTTATGTTTTGGCATATTTATAAAATAAAATTAAACTTTTATATATCTTCTACATTTACATCACTTTCTTTACTATCATCTGAATCATCACTTAAATTTATTTTTCTTAATTTATTTATATTATAATAATCTTCTGGATCAGAATTATCATTACTAAATAATATATTCGATTCAACTGTGTCTTCTTTATATTTCATATTATTATAAGAATTTAATAATACATTTGATAATTTATTTTCTTCAATTAAAGTATTTATTTGGTCTCTATTAAATTTATGAACGATATCTACTTTGTTATCTTGGAAACCTCTTAATGAAACAACAACTATATCTCCTTTTTCTATTAAAATTCTTTTTGCAAATTTTCTTAAAGAACCTCTTATTACACCAATAGTTTCATTTCCGGAATTTGTAATTAAACTCACACGACAATTACCTAACATTTTAATAACATAAGCATATTCTTCATTATCTAGATCAATATTATAAGTATTTTCGTAAGTATTATTCAAATGTTTTTTTAGTTTTTTATTTCTAATCGATGTTTGATACATTAATTATAATATATAATGATATAATTTCTTAAATAAAAACATATAAATAAATTATATAATATTAAATTAATGTAGAATATTTAAAATAATGACTGATATTCATATTACTAAACATACTGATAAAAATACACCATTATTTTTAATAAATGGGAATAATTATATTTGCAAAATAGTAAATATTATACAACCAAATATTATAAAAGTAGTTTTTAAACCATATGATACATATATTAAGGTTAATTTAAAAATTAATAATTTAGTTTTATATAATGAAAATACTATTAATGATAGAGGTTTTAAGTTTTTATTTTATTTATTAACAAATACTCAATTTGATAATTATGATAATGTAATACATTATTTTAATAATAATGATATTTTATTTACAATGATAGCTTTATATTTTGATAAAGAAGGTTATTTAATAGCAGATATATATGATGATAAAAAAAATAAAACAATATCACAATTAATGTTAGAATCAGAAACAGTTAAAAAATATTATAAATAGTATATAAAAAAACTTATAATATTATATAGTATATATAATTTTATGTATTTAAATGATATTTGGTCTTTTTATTTTCATGATCCATATAATATAGATTGGAATATTAATAGTTTTAAATTTATATGTAATATAAGTAATATTGATGATTTTATAAAATATATTTAACTTACAAAGATATTATATTTAAGGGTATGTTTTTTATAATGAGAGAACATATTCAACCTATATGGGAAGATCAAAATAATATAAAAGGTGGTTGTTTTTCCTTAAAAATATATAAGGAAAATATACAAGAAAAATTATTCGAATTATCTGCATTATTATTAGGAGAAAATTTAGGTAAAACAGATGATATATCTAATAATATAAATGGTATTTCAATAAGTCCAAAAAAAAATTATTATATTATTAGAATTTGGATAAAAGATAGTACTTATGCAATTAAACAAAATTATAATATAGAAATTGCCAAATATACTACAATATTATATAAAAATCATAATGTGTAAACAGAAAAAAATAGTTAAATATTCAACTATTTTTTTCTGCTATTTTTTCTTTAAAAGATCATATTTTTATGTTCTGAATCTTTCGCCAAATTGTAAATATCAATTTCATCTAATTTGATATATTCTTTATCAATTTCTAAATCTATAATTTTATAGATATTCTCGATAATATTATTAGAATCAAGTACATCATAATCTTCAACCATATCAGCCCAGGTAATTTTATCATAAATCATCGTAAATCCTTTCATTATATATTAATATTTTAACAACATTAAATTGTCAATTTTTTATTTTTTTTAAATTTTTCAATCCATATTTAAATATGGGTTGAAAAATTTAGATTTGAATATGGATTGAAAAATTTAGATTTGAAAAAAAAATGATTCTTAGTTATAAAAATTACTATCACCAACTACCAGGAACAGACAACAAGCAGAACACAACCCAAACTACCAAACAGTCTAAATGGCCGCAACTCAGACTCAGAAGATTATCGACCAGTTTACCACTCTTGTGGATACTGAGAAGGAATACACTCGTGCTGAACTCGGTAAGATGCTTACTGAGGTGTATCGTCAGATTACTTCGGACAAACCGAAGAAGACTGATGATAAACCTAAGAAAAAGAAGTCAAAGAAGGAGAAGGATTCTGATGAGGAAGCCGAACCCAAGAAGAAACGCGAACCAACCGCTTACAATCTCTTTGTCAAACAGCAGATGAGTATTGTAAAGGAGGAATTTCCTGATCTGAATCGTCAAGACCTCATGAGGAAAGTAGGAGAGATGTGGAAGGCGCAGAAGGAAGAGGCGAAAGATGAGTAAAATAAAATAGAAAAAAATAAAAAAAGGCAAAAACAACCTTTTTTTATTTTTAAAAATTAATTTACTTAAATATTATAAATATACTTAAAATAAATAGTTATGGAATATGATATTAATAATGCTTTTAAAACACAGACACATGAAAATTTTTTTATATATGAAAAAGAATTAAGAGCTTTATTACACAATTTTAAAAAAAAGGCTTATGAATATAATGGAATATTATATGGCGAAATAGTTATTAATTCAATAATTTCAAAATATTATAAAGAAAAATTTTTACAAACGAATGATAATAGTAATTTTTGGAATACAGAAATTGATCCATTAACAGCACCACGAGTAATAACAACAAAAAATTTTGATGTATATTTTAAAAATTTTAATGAATATTTAAATTTTTTTAATTATATAAAAACAGAAAAAAAATTCGAAATAATAAATACAACAAATTTAGAATCACATAACTTTATACATAATAAATATTTAATAAATGTTAATATAGGTAAAACAATAACATGGAATGGTATAGATATATCAATTAATTTAAATATAACATCTAAACTACCTAAAGATAAATATATAGAACCTCCTTTTAATGAAGCACATTTTACATCAGATTTATTAATAATGACAAAAGATGGAAACGGACCTAGATTTTCAAGAAATACAGGAATACATGAATTAGATAATATGAATATAATTGAGAAAAATGAATATTTTGCAAAAATAATAAAAGAATTATGTTTTTTTAAAATAAGTATAGTTTCTAAAAATATTTTAGCAAATAATTATATTGCTCATAAATGTATTGAATATTTGAAAAATAATTGGACTATTAGTAACTTACCATTTAAAATAGAAAAATATAATGATATATCACCAACTACATGTTATATATGCTTAGATGAAATAAATAATGAAAATAAAATAGGAAAATTTATAAATAACGGGAATTGTATATTACATTTTAATTGTTTAATAGAATATCTAAAAAATAAATTAGAATCAAATAGTGAATTAATATGTCCTTTAAGACAGGATATTAATTTCACAAATCACAAATATACATGTTTATTTGATTAAATAATATATTAAAACGAAAAATCCAGGTAATAATAATGTAGTAAATATAGTCGCAATTATATACCATATATAAATAATATCTTTTTTCAAAGAATAAGAACATTTACATTCAATATCTTTTAAAGTATATACATAATATACTATAATAGCATAACTAATATAATTATATATAAATAATAATATTCCTAATATTACATTTCGTAATCTATTTCCTGAAAATATTACATATAACGTTGATAATAAAATATAAGATAGAATAAATGTGAAATAAAATTTAATATAATCTTTCATCCATTTTAATTCACCTTCAGAACATTCACATGCTTTCATTTTAATATTTGATAACCATAATAATCCTAATACAGGTGGAATACATATTAAAACAATATATATTAAAGTAGTTATAAAATTCAAAGGTTTATTCTCATTTATTTTTTTCATAATAGAATTTTTATTAATTTTCATTTAAATTTTCTTATACTATTATTAATAAATATAAAAATAATATATCTTATATTATAATAAAATGGATATAAAAAAATTTAGTTCATATTCAGTATATACAAATCACAATGGAAAAGAAACAAGAAAATATAAAAATAAAATTAAAATAAACGATAATGAAAGTTCTTTGTTCTTGCAAAGAGATAATGATAAATTAAATAAGTATATTTATGAAAAATTTAAAAAAAAAAGAGCCAATAAAATTGATATGAATGAAGTAATTGGAGAGAGCACTAATAAATCTAATTGGGTTATTAATGATAATAATAATGGTTATATTACAAATTTAGAAGAAAATTATGATAAATATTCTAATAATTTCAATTTATTGATAAATAATGGTTATAATATTATCAATGATAAAGATAAAATTAATTATTTTAAAAAACAATTTGAAGATAATAATCAAATTATATCTAATAAAAATTTAAATAATACTACAGTAAATAAATATTCAGAATTTACTAATAACTATAAAAATGATCCTTTTTCAATTCAATCTTATTATAAATTATAATTTATTTGTACTACCGAATCCACCATTATTCCTATCAGTTATTGAAAAATCAATTTTTGATTCTTCAATTAACGAATATACTTGTTTTTTTAAAATCATTTGACAACATTTAAATGGTAATTCTAAATCTTTAACAGAATCATCAATCTTTGTTAAAGCAATATATAAATTTCCTCTATAACCTTGATCTATTATACCTACACTATTTGCTAACATATATCCAGATTTACTAATAGAACTTCTTGGAAAAATTTCAACATAATATCCATTAGGAATATCTAATTTAATTCCTGTATCGTATAATACTGTTTTATCACTATTATTTTTAACTTTATTTATAATTGTTAAATCATATCCAGCATCAGAATTTCTATTTTTGGAAGGTAAAATAGCTTTTTCACTTGTTTTATATACTTTTAAAATTGGTAATTTAATTATTTCATTATTATTAACAATATTTAAATATTTTTTATAATAAATATAATCATATAGATTATTATTATTATTGTTGTATAGTAATCCAAGAAAATCAATTGCATTTACATTATCATATTTTATAGTATATAAATTTGCACCTTGAATTTCATTATCACATGGTATATTCATTTTTTCTTTAATCTTATTAATAAGTTTATTATTAGTATGAGATAGATATATATATAAATAATTATTTTCATTTGATATACTTCCATAAAATTCAAAAAATGCTTTAATAAATCCAATATAATTATTATTATTATCTAAAAATTCAAAATAATTTGGATATTTTAAATTATCTGTATAAAACCATTTTTTAATATCATTTAAAATATTTTCATTATCAATTGTAATTTTAATTTTATTTAATTCATATTTAATATCTCCAAACAATTTTACAGATTCAATAAATGTATTATTTGGTTTTTCATTAAAGGTACATTCGATTTTATCATTAATAATATCAGAACGATATAAAATACTAGTTATAATATAACTATTATCATTATTAACTTCACTAAAATAATTATTCATTTAATTAATTAAATTTAATTAATATTTATATCATTTTTTATTATTTTCTAAATTTATTGATTCTACCATTTTTCGCTTTCTTTTTTCTAGCATTTTTTAACTCTTTTTCCGTTAATTCTTTAAATGTTAATGGTGTTTTTGATGTTATTTTTTTTGTTGGTCTATACACATCATTTTTATATTTATATCCTGTTTCTCCTCTTTGATTTTTCCATTCTTCTTTAAACCATCTTCCTAGACCTTTATTTTTATTTTTTATTCCAATATATGCATTATTATTTTTATATTTTTTTTCATATTGTATTTTATATTCTTTTACTAATATACCACTTCTATATGCTGAATGTTGTGGATATTTAATATATATTTTTTTTTTAATTTTATTATATAAGTGAATATCCCTTGGTTGAGGTTTATTATTCATTATTATAATAATACAAAAAAAATTAATTGTATCTTTCAATATAGTTTAAATCTGTTAAAATAGCTCTATTATTTGGATACATTGTTTTAAAAAAATTATAAATATTTTTATGTATATTTATATTATCATCATATATAAAAGTATTTAAAATACTTTTTGCCTCAAAATTTGAATGAATCCAATAATGTACCATATAACTATTTTCATAATTTCCTGATTTTAATTTATATAAATCATCTGATATTGTTTCTAATGCTTCTAATTTTATATCATTTATTGGATAAATTTTATTTGTATCTATTATTTCATATAGTTCTGATTTTTGTGTTGTTGCTAAAACAAATTTAAAAATATCTGAACCAAAAATATTAAATTTATTAAATATTACATCACCATATTCCTTATATACTTGAATTACACTATTTAACATTTTATCTATTAGTTCATTTTTAGGTGAACAAGCAAAAAATGCATTACATATATAGTTATCTTTTTTCCATAAATATTTTGTTTGTTCTGATGGTTCAAATGCAAAATATAATTTATCTGAATTATAATCTAATAAATCATTTAATGATTTCAGTAATAATATATCAAGATCAATATATATTCCACCATAATAATGCATAATTGCAAGTCTTGCTAAATCACTTTTTTGAACTCCTAATTCAATTTTTGAATAAACTTTATATAATTCTGGATATTCTTTCATGATAAAATTATTAATATTTTTACCACTATTATCATCAGTCCACATATAATATTCATAATCATTATTAATATTTATATTATATTTATAAATATTTTCAAGTATATTTGGTAATTTATTGGTTTTCCATGTTTGATGAATTATTTTTGGTATCATTTAAATTAATAGATAATTTTTATTTTTATATATATTTTTACTATCTTATAAAATTTAAAGCATAATCATAATCAGAATCAGAATCCGAATCAGATATGTAATTACTATCAGAATCATTTATTAAATTATTTTCAAGTGTAATATTTGATGATATAACAGTATATAATAAATATTGTCTATTATAAAATATTTGTCTTTCATTTGGATTTAATAATCCTAAATAAATATTTATCTGTTTATCAATATTAGTTTCATTTAATTTAGAAATATAATTTTGTATAACATTTTTTTCAGATAGACCAAATTTTCTTTTCCATATATCAAAATATCCAATACGAGGATACCATTCATTTTTTTCAAATTGATCATATGTATTATAATACATTTCTAAATCATCTATTAAATAATATTTATCATTTGTTACTTGAGCATAACTTCCATCATCATTAAATAATAAAATATTTGGATCTGCAAAACGTTTATAATATAAATCAAATAATTTATTTCTAATATTAACAAAATTTTGAATATCAATTAATAATTTATTATCATTTCTAGTATATATATATTTAACAATTATATCAATTATATCATTTGGAAAAAATAAATTTAAACCATCATAAATGTTACAATCTCTTAAATATGAATAAATAATTGGCGAATTCATATTATTTTATAATAAATTATTTTATCATTTTTTTTTGTTTTCCATTTCTTTTTTTTCTTTTACTATCCCCCCTCCTCCCGCCTGGAGTTGTACCAAGTTGTCTACAGACATTTACCATCTCACCATTGGCGTCTCGGTGGTCTTTATCTATCTGGTGTATCATCCCTGGGCAACGTAAACGACAACCGGTTCTCTGAGTGCCAACCTCATAAAAATATGATTTCAAATTTGGACGAGGATTTCGTGGCGTACCATCCTCTTTGGTAAATATTTCCGAGCAATTTTCCATTGTGGCATCGCACCCATTAAATGACACTACTTTATCACCCTCAATTCGCTTGAATGTTCTTGGATTTAGGCAGCGCGGGTCCCGTGATGAGGGTTTAGACGGTGATGAGGGTTGAGACGGTGATGAGGGTTGAGACGGTGATGAGGGTTGAGACGGTGATGAGGGTTGAGACGGCGATGAGGGATTGTTCGCAGCGGGGGGCGCTTTTGTGATCGTGCCTTTATATGGCATCTTTACAGGCTCTCTTTTGAGGCTGACAGATGGTTCTTCTTTCGGTATCCAAATTTTTCCATCCCAGAGATAGTAAATATATCCTTTCTTAAATAGTGGGAATAAATCTTGAACTTCTTTCCGTTCTGAATTCATATCGATAAGTTCTGCACCATTCACAGCCTTTGCAGCACCTTTAGCATAGTCGTCGAATGCCACCATGTATCTAACTTGATTTTTTTTTTGGTCATAACTTAATTTCGGCCATTTGAGTCCTACTCCTCCTCGTTTCCCTTTTTTACTTTTTGATTTTTTAGTTTTTAATTTTTTAGTTTTTTCTTTAATATAATACGTTAAACGCATAAAAATACCTTTACATTTTATAAATTGTTTTTTAGATTTAGAATTTTTTTTAACATATACACATTTTTTTTTACCACATACCATTTTTTTGCATAATATAACAAATATAGTTTTATTTTTTTTTTCCATATTCTAAATATTAATAATAAAAAAAGTACATTTCATAAAAAAATCTTAAATTATAAAAACCTTTTATAAAAAATTATAAAAATAAAGAAATGTACTTTTTTTTTATATATTATTTGATATTTTATCACTACAATTTGATAAAAAATTAATATGTATATTGGCAATTGGTAAATCAGTACTTTTTCCTTTTGTAAAATGTTTTTTAATAAAATCTTTATTTAAATTAATAAATTGTTTTGGTTTACAATCACAAAATTGAGAATCGATAGCATTATAATTATTATAATTATTTATTTTTTTATAATCAGATATTAATTCATCTCCAATTTTAGTAACATCATAATATGTATTTATTCTTGGATTAATATAATCAACTTCATCTTTAACGGGAATTAATTCATTGACAAAACCTTCATTTTTAATATTATAATTTTGCAAATCAGTATCAATTTTAACTTTATTATCAAAAAAAGGTTCTATAATAACCATATTATTAGTATTTTGTTTTTTTTTAATTGTAAAATAGGTATAATAAATAAATATCAATAATATAATAAATATAACTAATATTAAAAAAGTATCTATATTTATCATATTTAATCTAATTAAATTAAAGAAAAATAAATTTAATCATCATTAATAAATTCTAATTTTTTTGTTGTATTATCATCATCCGAATTTTCATTATTTATATTGATGAGTTCATTATCTAAATAATAAGAAATATCATAATTATTTTTTTTATAATAATTAATTCTAGTATAACCTTTTCTAACAAATATTGAAAATTGATCCCAAATATCAATACATAAAGGAATGTATTTTCTTTCTTCTGGTTTTTCTCTTAAAATTCTTCCAATAGCTTGTTGAATATCAGAAATCGGACTAGCAAAAATAACAGTATTAAGCGTAGGAATATTCATACCTTCTGCTGCCATCTGATATGTTGCTAAAATAATTTGTTTTCTAGATGAAATATCTAAAACATCTTGTGATAAACCACCTATATAATAACCAGTACTATAAGAAGTTGTATCAAATAATGTTTCAAAATATTTAAGTTGATTTCTTCTTTCACTTAAAATTAATATTTTTCTATTAGATTCTTGTTTAAGTAATTTAATAATTAAATCATAAATAAAAATAGTTCTCTTTTCAAAATTACATATATTATTAATCATACCTGCACTATTTGGTTTGCCATTCCATAAAACAATATTATGAGAATAATTAATATTAGGATCAAAATATTTATGTATTTGAACTTTTAAATCAATTTTTTCATTTGAAATATGTTTATAAACAGATTTTCCAATATAATATTCAAAAACTTTTCTTAATCCATCTTTACGATTTAGTGTTGCACTTAAACCCAATATTATATTTGAATTAATATTTTGAAATGCTCTACTAAAAACTTCAGCTCCAGTATGATGAACTTCATCGATAATTGTTAAACCAATATCTTTAAAAATATTAATATCATAATTTCTCATAGCAAGAGATTGTAATGAAGCAATAATAATATCCTTATTTTCTACATCAACTTTTGCTTGTTTAATTTTACCAATTCTAGCATTAGGTACAAATGTTTTAACAGATTCTAAAAATTGTTGATTTAAGAAATCTTTATGCGAAACAAACATAGTTTTTTTCTTAAAATAACAAGCAATATATACTGCCATAATTGTTTTACCAAAACCACATGGTACGGATATAATACCTCCTCTTTTAGTGGGATCTTGAGCTGCTTTAATAAAATTATTAACCGGTTCTTTTTGTTGTTCTCTAAGAGAACCTTCAAATATTAAATTAGGACAATCTATACCATCTTTTAAAGTTTTTTTAAAAGGTACTCCAAATTTTTGTAATCCATAAAATCTTGGAATATATATTCTTTTTTCATTTTCAGTATAGATACAAAATTTAATAGGTTCGTTACTTATTGAGAAATTACCTTTTGGTGATACAGTTAATTCGTTTTTTAAATCATTTATAATTTTATCATTATTTTCTTTTAAAATACCATAACCATAAATAGATAGTAGAGTGTTGTCAGTCATCTCTTATAATAATAATGATAATTCCTTATATTCATTATATAATATAATATAATCTCATTTTTTTTATATAGTTAAAAATAGAAATGGTAATTAATATATTTAGAGGTGCAGGAATACTATTATTTATATTAATATTAATAATGGATGATTTTCCTTTTTATAAAAAGATGAAAGAACCGTATGTACAATTGATATTAGCAATTTTTACAGTGTTTCTATTATTAATGGATCCTATTTTAGGTTTTATAATGTCTATGGTATTAATGTTAATATATTTCGAAATATATAAAAAAATAGATATTAAAAAAGGAAAAATAATTAAAAATAAAGGTGATGACAAATATATGTTAAATCCTTTATTAAAAAATAAAATATATGAAAATTTTACTGAAACTGATAAAATTAAAAAAAATATCATTGAATTAGATTATATAACAGAAGAGCATTTAAATAATGCACAAAATAATGTAATTAATGATGATATATATAATAAAGAATTAGAAAAAGAGAATGATAATGATATATATTATGGTGTTCAAGGATTAAAAATAGGTGATGAAAATATAACAGGATATAATAGTAATGAATATATATTAAATTGGTTATAAATATTTAAAATAATATAAGATATATATAATAATTATAGATATAATATAATATAAATATTTATCATATAGAGTTAATATATTAAATATATTAACTGGTATATATTTTTCTAATAATTTTATTATATTTAAATTTGTTACTATTATAAATACAAGTAATACAATACCTATTTTTGTTATATTTTTTTTTGTAAATAAATCATTTCCGTTAGATGAACTATTATTGTCTAAATTAGAAAAAGTATTATTATCCATTAAATTGTCCATTTCTTTTTCAAAATCATTATTATAATTATTATCATTATTTATATTTGTTTTGTTTTCTTTTTGCATCATCATTAGTTCATGTTCCTGTTGTTGAAGTTCTTGTTGATGTTGCATCATCATATCATGTTGTTGTTGTAACATCATTTCGCGTTGATTTAATTCTTCTTCTCTTGATAAAATTTCATTATCGTTATTATTCATATCATTATTATCTTGAGTTTTATTTTTTTTTTTATTTTTTTTATTTTCTTTATTTTCTTTTTTCTGATAATCTTTAAACAGTTCTTTAATAGTTGGATCATTTAACTCATCAAAATTAACATTATTATTTGTATTAATAGGTAATTCATTTAATGAAGTAACCATTGAATTATTATTTGCCATTATTATATATAATATATATGTTAAATAACTAATATTATACGCAATTTATTTTTTTATACATCTACCTGTTTTTGGATTACATATTTTACCCTTCTTTTCACATTCTTTTTCTTTTTTTTCAGTGCAATTATTTATACCCGGTTTATCTTCTGGTTTATAATCTGGTTTATCATCTGGTTTATCATCTGGTTTATCATCTGGTTTATCATCTGGTTTATCATCAGGTTTATTAACTTTTTGTTTATCATTTACTTTAGGAATAATGCATCTACCTGTTTTTGGATTACATATTTTACCCTTTTTTTCACATTCTTTTTCTTTTTTATCAGTACAATTATTTACTGTAGGTTCATTATCTTCTTGTTTATATTTTTTAAGATTTTCTTTAACTTCTTCTTCTTTAACTTCTTCTTCTTTAACTTCTTCTTCTTTAACTTCTTTTTCTTTAACTTCTTCTATATCACTATCAATTTCTTTATCTTCTTCTATATCACTATCAATTTGTTTATCTTCTTTAACTTCTTCTATATCGTCATCCATTTGTTCATCTTCATTATTTTGTTGTTTAAATTTTTTTCCGAAATTTTTATTAATATTAATATTATAAGTATATATATCTGGAATGATTTTATAATCAAATTTATTAAATGTAGATATTTTGCGTAAAGATTCTAAATTTTTATTAATTAGCCACGAATCATATAATTCTTGTCTTTCATTAACATATGTTGTATATAACTCATCTTGAAGTATTCTTGGATTATTAATATTAATATTATAATATAATTCTTTTTCTTGTAAAATTTTTTTATTATTATTAATATTTTCGTAATATTTAGTAATCATTTCATTTAAAACTTTATTTTGATTAGATTCAATATCTTGATTATTTATAATTTCATATAATTTATTTGAAATGTTATTTAATGAAGGTATTTCAATATTAGCCATTAATCTAATAAAAATAATTATAATAATTTAGAATAAAATTATTTAATCTTCTTCATATTCATCTAATTCATTTTTATCTAATTCATTTTGTGTATTATTATTTTCTTGTAAATTTTTTGTTTTATTTGAACCATCAAACATAACTTTATAAAATTCAGTTAATTTTTGATTATCAGATAATTGATCTTCATAAATACTTCTTGGTACATATTTGATAATAGTTTTTGGTTTAGGACATGCAGATAAATTTTTATAATATGCTTGTATTACTAATATTATACCTACAAATAGGAAAAATATAGCGAAAGCTTTCATATTATAATAATAATAGAAAAATAATTGTATTAATATTATACATTAATTAATCGATTTTTTTCATTTCTTCTTCTTTTTTTTGAGACCATGCATCAGTTTCTGTAAAAACTTTTTCAATACCTTTTTCTAATTCAATAGTTGTATCATCAGTTTCATCTTCTTCTTTTATAATACTATTAGTAATAGCATCTTGTTTTCTTTTTTCGAAAACTTCATCCCGTTCATTTTGATTCTTTTTATATTCTTTCATTAAGGTATTTAATTGTGTTTCTGAATATTCTTGATCTTGGAGATCATCGGGATTTGGCGAGAAAGGACACCAGCAACCAACACTACCAATAAATATATTATGATTTTTATCTTTTTTATGTAAAAATTCACTTCTATTTTTTGCTTGTTCATATGTATCAAAAACTCCTCTTACTTTAACACCTGAAATAGTAGTTTGAAAATTATTATCTTTATGAAATTCTTTTTCAACTTCTTCTGAATTTAAAGTCTTTTTAAATTTATATTGTTCATCTAACGCATTAACATCAAATAAATAAGAATGATCTGATTTAATATTTTCAAGCATTTCTTTATCATCTGGATATTTAGTTAATAAACCATTAAATAATGTTTCCATATCATTAGAAAATGATTTTAGAAAATACTTAATATAATAACTTTCTTTATTTTTTAAAATTTCATCGGGTGATATAAATGATAACAGACAATAATTTTGATTTTTTATAGAAGGATCTTCGTCTAAATAATCTACTACTTTTGTAGATACAGTTTCGGCCATAGTATATATTAATTAAATTTTAAAATCTTATATACTTTTTAAATCTTTAAAAAAATTATATAATAAATAATAAAGAGATGAATTTTGATACAGATGAAATAATTATAAGAATTATAAAATATTTAATAATAATTATTATAATAACATTAATAGTTATATTTATTCCAAAACAAGATGATAGAATTAGAGAAGGTATATTTTTGGGTTTAATTAGTGCATCAATATATGCATTATATGATAATTTTATACCAGCAATTCCAAATGATATAAAAAAAAAATTAAATTTAATTAAATAAAAATCTAATAAAATATTAACAGATGATTAATAAAATATTAAATCCAGTTACTTTTATAATAATACTATTATTAATAATAAAATTATTATTTAAAATAAAAATAGAACTTTTTTCAATACAAAAAAAAAATCCAGATACTAGTTATGATTGTATATATAAAAATAAATGTAAATCAGAAATTAAATTATATTGGGATAATTTAAAAAAAGAAAAATATAATGTATATATCGAACCTATAAAATCATCATGGTCTGTTAAACCAACTAAAATAAAATATATACCATATAATTCAAATATAAAATTAAAAAAATCAAGTTTTTTATATTAAGGTAATATATTTTTTAATTTTGAAATTCTATTATATGGTGTATATATTGTATCTTCTAAATATTCTATATTTTTTTCATATTTAGAATATTTTTCAATAATTGATATCATTTTTCTTGTTCTCATAGTAAAATTTTTTATGGTTTTATTTAATTCGATAATTGGATCAAATCCAAATGTATGTCTAAATTTAAGTGGTATAATAAGAATAATAGAATGTAATTGTTCTAATATATTAATGCGCATATCATTAAATAATGAAATATGAGTTTTTGGATTATAAAAACCATTTAATATATATATATATATTTTCATCATTTTATCAGTATTAATTAAAATACTTGTATATAATGATTTATTGAACTTTTTAATAAATTCAATATTAATTAAAATATTAACTAAAATATTATCTTTCAATAAATATTTTAATTCTTTAGGAAGTTTAGTTACTATATAATTATTATTATCTAAATAATTTATATATTTTAGATTATTATTAACTTTATTATTTAATTCCTTTGTACTATTTAATTTTTTATCTTGTTCTTTTTTTATATTAATAAATAATATAATACTTAGAATTATAATAATAATAATTGATAATAATGTTTTTTTATCAACATAATTTAATCTATTAAAAACAAATGCAAGTATTAATAATGATATATATATATATGTGTTTATTTCATTCATCTTAATAAATTAATAATATTTTTCTAATTAATTATAACGCTATTATTATGTTGATATACCATCAATAAAATATAAAATTAATGATAAAAATATTAATATTATACCAGTATATAATATTCTATCATCTTGAAAAAAAATATTAAATAATTTTTTTCTATATTCTTCATTTGTTTCATTTTTATGATTAATACTTAAAAAATCGCTTATATCATTTATAATATCTATTAAGTATTGTAATGTATTAATATATAATTCGTGTATAGTATATTCATATATCATTTTATTCTCGTTTTTTTTATCATTTTTATCAATTATTGTATCCATCATTGAATTTATTTTATTTTCGACTGTAGTTTCAATGTATGTATTTATATCATTTATATTTTCATTCATTCTTAAAAAATAATAAGAAAATATTAAACTAAATAATTTGCATCATATCTACATCAGATATAAACATTCTTCTACAACAATATCTAGATGCGCCTAATTTATTAAGTAATTCGCCAGTATGATTATTTTCAAAATGTTTAAATTTTGTTTCTTCTTTTTGTTCCTTCTCTTTTTCTTTTAATTGTTTTTTTTTTTCTGCATTATAAAAATCAATTTGATCGGCAACAACTCTACCACATGTAAAACATCTAATAGGCTGTATCATTTAATTAAATTCTATTTAATATAATATAATCATTTTTTTTTAAATAAAATAAACTTTATGCGTAATAATGAATTTTTTTTTATATATATTATATTAGAATAGAAGAAGAATATGGCTAGTCCAATGTTATTATCAAGAATAAGTGCTTTAGAAAAGCAATTATCATCGGGTGGAGGAGGAGGAAATAGTCTTTCTAATGATAAATTAGATTCTTTAGTTCGTGAAAATGAAGAATTAAAAAAAAAAGTTAGTACCTTAGAGGTCTTAATTAAAGAAGTTAGCAAAAAAGCTGATGATTTTTCTAAAATAACTAACGAAAATACTAAAAATATTGCAAATAATTTAAAAACTCTTCAAGATGGATTAGCGAAAGTTGAAATAGCAACAAAAGTTGAAAGTGTTAATGAAACTCCTACTAAAGGAAAAAAATAAATTAAATAGAATATTTAGATTTATTATTTTTACATTCAATTAACAATGATTGATCAAATTGACATATATTTATAGCATTATTTAAAATATCATTCGTTTTTGAAAAAAATCCATAATTTTTATCTAATTTTAATAATGCTTCTTTCATATATTTTTTTGCTTCATCTATATTACCCCTTTTATATTGTAATATACCATATAAATGTAATATTTCCGCATTATCTAAATATTCTAGTGTTTTATATAATTCTAAAGCATTATTATACATATTATCATCTATAGTATTATTATTTATTATTTTAATTAATTCAATATAATTACCATTTTGTGATAAAAAATTTTTATTTTTTGTTGATGATAAAAATATACCAACTTTAGATCCCTCTAAAAAGGTACATTTATTTAATAATTTAACATTTAAATCAATATTATCTAATATAAATTTTGATAATGCTGTTTTCATATCATATTTTAAAATATTTAAAAAATCATATAATTTATCTGCTGTATTTTTATTAATAAAATATGAAGATTTAGTTATTAAAACTTTATTATAATTATTAAAATCAATTAATTTTAAATTAGTATCTTCATCACTAACAAAATCACTAGTTATTAATATATCAGAATTATAATCTGTTAATATAATTTTAAATAAATTATCTATATTATCTATATAATCTTTACTTATTATTAAATCATCCTCTATTATTAAATTTAATTCATTTTCTTTTACTAATTTTAATGCATTTCTATGTTTTTCAATATTTGATATTTGATTTACGTTTAATGATGTTATTAAATTATCAAAAATATTATTATTTTCCTTATCATAATTTACTCGTTTATTATATTCATTTATATCTTTTAATATATCTTCTTGTTCTGGTTTATTACTAATAAGTATATTACTTATAAATCCATTTTTTTCTAAAGTGTTTTTTAAATATGTTAAAGTACTATTTATATAATGTGTTCTATTTTTCAAGTTCGGAGTATGTATAACAATAATATTAATTTTATTCATTAATTTAAAATATTATTATTTTTTTTATATATTATTTTCATTTTTATATACTATATATAAAAATATAATTATATATATCATTGAAATCTAATGAATAATTTAAATATTTTTTATAAACTATACAATGAATGGTTTGAAAATGATAAGTATTGGTTTAGTAAAATTGAAAAGAATGATAAATATTTATCAGATAAATATTTTAAATATATTATAGATGTTGATAATATATATGATAATTATATAAAATATGATAAAAAAATTTTAATAAGTTGTATTATTATTTTAGATCAAATACCTAGACATTATAAAAGAATTTATAATAATAATATTCAAGTAGATTTTTATTCAAAAAAAGCTACTATTTTTAGTGAATTACTAATTGATAAATTTAATAATTTCACTATTGATGAATTATGCTTTATATATTTACCTTATAGACATATTAAGGATATAAAAAAAATTTATGATATTATAAATATATTTATAGATTTACATAATAATTCTATCAATAATTTAGACAAAAATAAATGTAAAAAATATTTATATAATACATTAAATAATATATATGAACATATTAATATTTTAAATTATTCTAATAAAAAAAAATCTATAAATTTAAATGATATTGATAAAAATATTTTTGATAATAATTCTTTACAATATTATTACTCTTCTATTAAAAATGAAGAAACTAATATATATTTAACCATTTATAATGAACTTTTGAAATTGAAAGATAATTCAACTATTATTGTTTCACTATCTGGTGGTGTTGATAGTATCGTTTCATTATTTATTTTAAATTTATTAGCTAAAACAAATATAAAAAAAATTAGTAATATATTTGCTTTACATATTAATTATAATAATAGACCTGAATCTTTTGAAGAACTAAATTATGTTATGTATTTTTGCGAATCTTTAAATATTAAATTAATTTATAGAAATATTTATGAAATTAAGCGTTCTCAATGTTTAGATAATGGTTTAAGAGATTTATATGAAGATATTACAAAAAAAATAAGATTAGATATGTATAAATATGGATATATATATTCAAATGAATTTTATGTATTATTAGGTCATAATAAAGATGATTGTTTTGAAAATATTATAACAAATATTATAAATAAAAAAAATTATGATAATTTATCCGGTATGAATAATTTAACTAAAATTGATAGCATAAAATTTTGGAGACCAATGCTTAATATTCTCAAAAAAGATATTATTCAATTTGCAAATAATAATAATTTATTGTATCTTAAAGATAGCACCCCCGAATGGTCTGCTAGAGGTAAAATAAGAGATAAATTAGTTCCTGTTATAAATGACTTAAAATATAATTCAATAGAACCTTTTTTCGATTTAAAAGATTATATTAGTAATTCAAATGAAATTATTAATAATATAATTATTAATAATTTATGTACTAAACTTATTAATACAAACAGTTATATATATAATGGTTATTATACTATACAAGAATTATCTTGTTTTAAATATATTAATATTATTATATTATTTTTTAATAAAATAAATATATCATCTTCAATTAAATCATTTAAAGAATTTAATAATTATATTAATGATTATCTATCTAATTTTAAAGTAAAAAAATTTATATTAAATAAATGTTGCTATATTACTATTGTACCTTATTTTGAAGATTATCAATTAATTATTAATTTATCATAAATTAATTATATAAATTATTATAATATTTCTCTACTTATTGATTTTTTTTTTTCAATTTCTTTCATACAAATATAATTTTTATTATATTTATACATATATGAATCATATAATGAATATGTTAATAATCCACCTACTACTGAAACCAATATAATTTGTTCTATCATTTTATAATCTATAAAAATATATTATTTTTTTTTCTTTTTTGAAACCGTTTCTACATTATTTGAATTATTATCAGCATGATTATCTGAATTTTTTTCTGCGACTTCAGAAGTGTTATTTCTTTTCCATAACTCTCCTATTTTACGCATCAAATCTTGTCTAGATAAATCAGGATTTGCCTCTTTTAATTTTGACATATTATCTTTAACAAATAAATTATATTTTGTAGGTACTCTAGTTGTATTATTTTTTTGTTTATATACTTCACTATAAATTTTATTTAAAATAGTTACTAATTCTTTATTTGTATATTTTGTATTAATATCAATCGTATCAACTAATTTTGTAATAATATTTTGTGTATTCGTTACTGTACCCATAATAATATATATATATATCTAATTATAAAAATAATCATTTTTTTTTATTATTTTTACTCGACCATGGATTTTTATTTATCCATGGATTTTTATTTATCCATGGATTTTTATTATACCACCAATTATTATTCTTAATTTTCCATGGATTTTTATTTTTCCATTTTAACCATATATGGGGATCATAATATATTTTTTTAATTTTTTTTGAATAAAATCGCAATGATAATATTGTACCAAATAATATATAACATGATATTGAATTAATAATTATTGATTTATTAGTATCCATTTTATATCATAATACATTATTAACTTATATATAATTAATTATTTTGGCATATTATAAATTATATTTTTTTTCTTATCTGCAAATATTTTTTGAGCATTCGGACAATTTTTATTTTTACAATTTGGATTCATACATTCGGTTAATTTTTTACTTTGACAATATGGATTTCCACAATTCGGACATTTACATTTCATATGTTTTAAATAATAATTGGGACAATTTTCATTGGGACATTTTTTCATTCTACATTTTAAAATTTTCTCTTTTTTTGCTTCACAATTTGGATTAGGACAATTCGGGCATCTACATTTTTCATCAACGGCATTTATTATATCATCCATTTTTTTTTGTTCGGCTAGATCTTCGGCACTTAGTTCTGGTGGTCTTGTTTCTGATTCATGGCTCCATATATTACATACCCATTTTACACCATCATTCAATTCCATTCCCGTATGTTCTGATAATGGATGAACTGTATGTAAATCTATTTCACTAACATTATAAAATAATATTGCCATACCTTTTGTAGGTTTTACTATTGTATTTACATTTTCATCTGTAAATTTTGTTTCACCTCCTTTAAAATTGTCATTTAAATAAATTAAAATTGTAGTAATCCTTTGTCCTGCATTACCATTCATGCCAAAACATTCATTGTGTGATCCACTACATGCATCAAAATGTGTTTTGAAATACCCACCTTTATTATAACTAACAACCTGTATATCTTCCTGATTTTCACTAGGTATACCAGTAAGATATTGTGATAATAAACCTAATCTTTTAATAATAAATTTTTCATTTGTATTATATTCATCATTTTCAGTCAACCATGCTTGTTTACTAATTCTTTGACTTTTATTAGTATTTGAATGAATAAATTCGCCTTTATCATTATACCCACCCTTTCCCCCATTTTCATATACTTGACTATCTTCAAGACCTTTTTTTTTTGCTATATTAATAAGTGCATCACATTGTTTACTAGTTAAAAAATTATAATATTTAGTTATTATATAATCTCTACCACTACCAAATGTTGTAGGAAATCTCAACTCTTCTTTTTTTAAATTAGCAAGATATTTTTTTATACTTTTTTCATCATTTTTATTATCGATATTTGTAAAAAATTTGTATAATATATATATTAATAATAAGATAAATAAACCAGTAATTATATATATATATCTATATTCACTATTATAATAATAATAAAAATCTAACATATTCCACTATAATAAATATTTATAAAATAATTTATATAAAATATACTCAGAAAAAAAAAATGAAACATATATATAAAAAGTAAAATTATATAAATATAGAAAATGGAATTTTGCAATAACTGTGATAATATGTTATATATTAGAAATGATGATAATGATAATTTAGTAAAATATTGTAAACATTGTGAGTTTAGTAAAATAGAAACAAACTCTAAATGTATTAAGATATCAGAAACAAGATATTTGGAAGATGATTTATTATATAAACAAAATACAAATAATTATTTAAGATATGACCCAACATTAAGAAGAATTCGAGATAGTAATATTACTTGTCCTAATAAATCAGAATGTAATATTGATATTGATAAACAACAAATTTTATCAATTAAATATGATGATGTAAATATGAAATATTTTTATGTATGCGATCATTGTGGATATATATGGAGAGATAAAAATGAATAAAAAATGATTTATTTTTAATTATTTAAAATAAAATGGAAAAACAAACATATTACAATACACCAATATATAGTTTTAAAAATAAATCATATGATGCAAAAATATTAGATATATATGATGGTGATACTATAACAATATGTATTAATTTAGAAGGATTTGGATTTGTTAAAATTAATGTTAGATTAAATGGAATAGATACACCAGAATTACGTGGCAATGAAAAAAATAAAGCAATATCGGCTCGAAATTTTTTAATTAATAAATTAACTGATATAAAATTTGAAGATACTGTTAAATATTCTCGCGATAATATTCGAAAATTAATTAATAATGATACACATATTATAAAAGTTATTTTTGGTGATTTTGATAAATATGGTCGTCCATTATGTATTATTTATAAAAATAATATAAATATAAATGATTTAATGATACATAATAAATATGCAAAAAAATATGATGGTGGAAAAAAAGAATCATGGTAAAAATTAATTAATAGTGAAACACATATAATAAAAGTTTACATCCATGGGAAAGACCACCGTGCAGGAGGAGGGCACGTTGTTGGTGGATGACATACGCGTTGTGGAGGGCACGTTTGAGGTGTACTGCCTAACACTTTCAAATATTTACAGTATTTACCTCTATATCTATAACAATTTTTTTTTTTGAAACCATACAATATCTTTTCTAATATATAAAAAAAAAAGTTGGTTTCATGTATTTATACGAGTCAACTCATTCAGTTTCCCATCCATGAAACTTGACTGAAGGGGCGCGGTTGTCTGTGGGCTAGCGTGGGCTCGAGAACAAGACGCGCTCGTGAGACTGCACGAGTCTATGATCATACCATTCGGTATTATTACACATCAAGTGGCTACTGTTATATTCTTGTTGTCGATTGCCGGATGGGACCATCACTGCACTACCGCACTTCCCTTGTCTACTACAAAAAACCCTGGATCCATCTTTAAAGTTGGAACATGCACCTCGACCATGACCGCATTTCTTCTCGGGGTGACCTGGGTTGCATGGTGTAGGTGCGGGTGTAGGTGCGGGTGTAGGTGCGGGTGTAGGTGCGGGTGTAGGTGTGGGTGTAGGTGTGGGTGTAGGGTCGTCGTCGTCGTCGTCGCTCGAGTCCTCGA
>Ga0208749_1000009_pt1 | contig 50314 bp, 69 predicted proteins | sample Knorr_S15_td_DCM_FD_185601 | JGI IMG/M metagenome (GOLD analysis project Ga0208749, IMG submission 185601) | Marine microbial communities from Southern Atlantic Ocean transect - Knorr_S15_td_DCM_ad_63m_LV_B (SPAdes) (version 2) | ecosystem: Environmental > Aquatic > Marine > Oceanic | place... | reverse complement strand
ACTAGCATACAACTCCACCACTGGTGTATTGACATATACTCAGGGTGATACTGATACAGTTGCAGAAGGATCAAGCAATCTTTACTACACAGATGCTAGGGCAGACGCAAGAATTGCTGCTGCTGATACTGGGGATCTAACAGAAGGATCAAATCTATACTACACTAACGCTCGTGCTGATGCTCGTGTGGTAGCAGGTATAACTGGAAAACTTGATGCTTCTGCTGTTAGCACCTTCGGTGGAACTCTAATTGATGATGCAGATGCTGCTGCTGCCAGAACCACTCTTGGTCTTGGAACTGCTGCTGTTGCTGCCACAGGTGATTTCGCTACTGCTGCACAGGGTACTACTGCTGACAACGCACTCGCTGCGTCTGCTGTAAGTACATTCGGTGGCACTCTAATTGATGACGCAGACGCTGCTGCTGCAAGGACAACCCTTGGACTTGGATCTGCTGCTACCACTGCAAGCACTGCATACGCTACTGCTGCACAAGGTGCAACTGCTGACTCTGCACTTCAGGCAGAGACAATTACATTAACTACTCTCAAAGCTGAGGTTGCTGCGTCCGCAGACTTCGCTGCATTTAAACTCAGAATCGCTGCTCTATAAGTAAATGGCATCACCAAACTCAAAAGCAACTCTTAAAGAATATGCCCTACGCAAATTGGGCAAACCTGTATTAGAGATCAACGTCTCTGATGATCAGGTTGATGACGCAATAGATTATACTATTCAGAAATTCCAACAGTTTCATTACGATGGTGCTGAGAGAGTATATCTAAAGCATAAATTCACTGCTGCTGAGATTGCTGCAGGTAAAGCATCTACAGCTTCTACAGGTGTAGATGGTACTACAGCATGGGGTGAGCAAACAAACTATCTTTCAGTACCAGATCATGTTATTTCCGTAGAAGGTCTCTTCGGATTTACTGATAAGGGTACTAGGAATATGTTTGATATTCGTTATCAGTTAAGACTTAATGACTTGTATGATTTTACATCTACACAGTTCTATCATTACTATATGATTCAGTCTCACTTATCAAGTATCGATTGGATTCTTGAGGGACTAAAACCAATAAGATTTTCCACAGTACAGAATCGTCTTTACATAGATTTTGACTGGACAGAAGATTCATTAGAAGACCAATACATTGTTATCAAATGTTGGAGAGCATTAGATCCTACTACATGGACAGAAATATATAACCAGATGTGGGTTAAAGACTATTGTGCTGCTAAGATTAAGAAGCAGTGGGGTCAGAATATGACCAAGTTCCAAAATGTTCAGATGCCTGGTGGTGTTACTCTCAATGGAGAGATGATTTATAATGATGCTGTTGAGGAATTAAAGAACCTTGATGAGTCATTACGCACTACATGGGAGACTCCACCATTAGACATGATAGGATAACATGGCTACCAATACTTATTTCACACAAGGTACTGCTGGTGAACAAGGGTTAACACAAGACCTTGTTGATGAGCAGATTAAGATGTTTGGAAAGAACGTCTATTACATTCCTAGAACATTGGTAAAAGAAGATGGAGTATTTGGAGAAGACACGCTCTCAAAATTCGAAGGTGCCTTTGAGGTGGAAGTTTATATCGAAGATGCTGGTGGTTTTCGTGGTGACGGTGATATCTTTTCTAAATTTGGAGTCAGAATTCAGGACCAAGTTACCTTCGTTATTTCCAAGAGGAGATTCACAGCAGCAGTAGATGATAATGCTACTCTTATTGTAGAAGGTAGACCTAATGAGGGTGATCTAATTCATCTACCATTAGCAAATAAAACATTTGAGATACAATTCGTAGAGCACGAAGTTCCTTTCTATACATTAGGTGAGCAATATGTATGGGGATTACGCTGTGAGTTGTTCGAATACAGCGACGAGGATATCGATACTGGTGTTGCTGCTGTAGATGCAATAGAAACAAACTTTGCAAATGCTATAGCAGTCAACCTAGTCGCAGGTGGTACTGGTACATACACCGTTGGTGAAACTATTACTGGTGGTACATCTAATGTATCTGCTGAGGTTAAGTCCTTTGATGCAGCAACTAACCAGATACAGGTATACAATCGTACAGGTATCTTTACGGTGCCTGAGACCCTCACAGGGCAGACTTCAGGGGCAGCTTGGACAACTGCTACATATAATACAATAAATAATGTTAATAGTGAGTTTGATGCGAATGCTACATTCGAAACTCAATCAGACGCTATTATTGATTTCACCCAAGGCAACCCCTTTGGTGAGTTTGGAAATAAAGGAAGTAGTATCTAATGTTAGGAACTTATTCATACCACGAGATTATCAAGAAGACAGTTGTCGGATTTGGTACATTATTTAACAACATAGAGCTTAGACGTACGTCGGGTTCTAAAACTGAGGTGATGAAAGTTCCTCTGGCATATGGTCCTAAGCAAAAGTTTCTTGCTAGGTTACGCCAAGTAGGAGATCTCAGCACAAAGGATCAGGTACAACTTACTTTACCTCGTATCTCTTTTGAGATAACTGGTATACAGTATGATGCAACTCGTAAGGTTGCACCGACACAGTATATCAGACACCAAAGTGGGTCAACCACTAATAAAGGGTTCATGCCAATACCATATAATATAAATTTTGAGTTGGCAATTCTCGCTAAGAATCAGGATGATTCACTTCAGATTCTTGAGCAGATTCTTCCTTTCTTCCAACCAAGTTTTAATATAACTATGAACTTGGTACCTTCCTTAGGTGAAAAGAGGGACTACCCTATCACTCTAACTGATGTTCAGTACGATGATCAGTATGAAGGTGATTATGATACTCGCAGAACTTTGATTTACACCTTACAGTTTATTGCTAAGACATATCTGTATGGTCCTGTACAAGACAAGTCTGGAGATGTTATCAAGAAGGCAATCGTCGATTACGCTACGGATTCAGTGGTTACTGCTCCGAGAGAAGTAAGGTACACTGCTACACCAAGATCACTTGTTGATCGTACTGGTGCTGCAGTCACTACAATTACTAATAGTATCGATCTTAATGACGGTATCTTTGAGGTTGCTTCAGTTGCAGATCTTGCAGTTGGAGATGAGTTCCAAGTAGATACTGAAGTTATGCATATAACTAGAGTAGTGGGTACTACATTACACGTTAGTCGTGGATACAATGGTAGTACTATTGCAACACATACAGGTGGTGCAGGAGTTCTGAAGATAGATGCTGCAGACAACGCTTTAGTAGAAGCAGACGATGACTTTGGATTTAATGAACTAAAATCGGAATGGACTGATGGAAAGTCAAGAAACCCAACAACAGGAGCAGACGAGTAAGATGTTCGAAGGCATTGAGCAAGCACTCGATGTTGGAACAGAGATCGTTAAAAATGAAGGTGGTTGCGTTAAACGCAGCGACGTTGCTCAACCAATACAAGAACAACTCAAACAAGACTACGAGTATACTCGTGGACAGTTGTACAATCTTGTAGAGAAAGGTCAAGAAGCTGTTAATGGTATATTAGATGTTGCACAACAATCAGATCAACCTAGAGCCTATGAAGTTGCAGGGCAGTTGATTAAACATGTTGGCGACGTTGCAGACAAACTTGCTGATCTGCATAAAAAAGTAAATGATATAGAAAATCCAAAGGCATCCAGAAACACAGAGGTCACTAACAACACCATGTTTGTGGGTAGCACAGCAGAATTGGCAAAATTTCTAAAGTCAAAGCAAGATAAATAACACTGTAGATAGGTAATACCTAGAGAGGCAACAATGTCAGTATTAAATGTATTAGATACACAAACAATCTCAGCCGCAGGGACGGGATATATTGTGGTCAAAACTGGAGTTATTCGATGTTACTGTGCAGCAGCATCAAGTATCCAAGTAGACGCAGGTCCAGCAATTACACTTGCTGCTGGTGAAGCAATATTAGTTTATTGTGGTAAACCAAAGCACGCAAAGATAGCTGCTGCTACCGATGCTAACCCCACTGTATTGACTATCCAAGGATACTCAAATGGTGGTAGACATACATTTAGTGCTAATGACTATATCCAAACCGTAGATGGTGGAGATACAGATGGTTTCGTTGCTGCATTTGAGTCTGCTGCATCTTCAGGAAAGAAAGTTGCATCAGCTACTGCTACAACAATTACAACAGATATAGATGCATCCTCTGCATCAGGTGACTATGCATTATCTGCTGCTGATGCTACTGCAGGAAACATTCCTCAGGTATCAAGAGCAGTTAAACTAACCGCAGGATCAGGTTCTGGTGGTGTAGTTGTAGAACAAGTACAAGTTGTTGGAGGCTAGTATGTCTGACGTTAACGAAGCAAAGGTAGACGCAGGTAAGTCTCCTGAGACCAAAGAGAAGGAGAGAAATGTCCGTAAGTTTGGTGTAAGTCATAACGTTGCTGGTCATGGTAAGTTGAGACGTGCACTTCACAGGTCAGACCGTGGACATAAGAAGATTAAAGGTGACAAGCCACAACTAGAAGTTGAGGGTATGATTGCTAGTGTAAAGAAGGGTGTTAAACGTCATAAGGACGCAGTACAGAAGAAGAAAGAGAGAGAAGGTAAGGCTGTTAACTATGCAATGCTAGCTCAGGAGTATGTACCTGAGGAAGGTTACGATCATATGCGTGACAAAGCATTAGAACGTGGTACATGGAAAGAACCTGAGAGGAAGAATCCTCCTAGGAAACCACAGACTGATGCTGATAAGAAGAAGAGTAAGGAAAACAGTCAGAAGGCACTTGACATAGTTAAGAATAATATTCTTAAGAAGTATGGTAAAGGTGCTATTTGGGAACCAAAGACTCAGAAAGAAGGTATCGAAGATATCATTGCACGTCTAGAGAAGAAGAGAATTAGTAAGGGTGGAAATCCTGATGAGTCTCCTCTAGGTAAGAAGACTGGTAGAGCAATGAAATCTCAACAGGATAAAGCAAGAAAGAAAACTAACGAAGGAAAAGAGTACGGTCTCTATAAGGGAGATGGTAAAGCAAAAGGTGCGATGAAAGACTTTCTTGATAAGAAAGCAGCTAAGTTAAAGAAAGAAAAGGATAAGCAATCAGCACCGTATAAAAACAATCCTGCATTTGGTGATGCATCACATCATTCCAATGCTAAGAATAGAACGGAAGGACTGAAAACTTGGAAAAAGTTTTTAGAAGAAGGTAATAGAACTTCTAGACAACTTACTAAGTCTAAGACACAACAAACTGGAAACATCTCTGCTGATAGAGGTGACGACGAAAAAAAGAACCGATCCTCTAGAAAAGGTCTAGAGAAGGATCTCAAGAAGAAAGGGATAGGATACTCCAAAGGTGTAGGGGAGTATGCTTATAAGAGTGATGGTGGAAAGGAAGGTACTAAGAAAGAAGTATCTTATCAAACAACTCCTGCTAAAGGTATGTCCAAGCGAAGGTTTGGTAAAGTGATGAGAAGACTAGGCAGAAAGCATGGTCAAGAATCTGTAATCACTAAGGATAAGGATAAACCAGCACGTTTACATGATACTCAGAACAAGAAAGCTGATAAGTCATTTGCTTTAGGTAAATCTAAACCAGGTAAGAATCCTTCTAAACAGGGTGAAACATCTGGAACTAAGGTGAGATCAGGTAAACTACCTAGTAAAACTAAAGGGGCAATGCATTATGGCAACTAAGATAAAGTGTAAGTATTGTGGGTTAACACCACCTGTTAGGAATGATACCGAAGCAGCAAAGTGGGTGAAGAAACATGAAAGTCTTTGCCCTAAAAACCCTGCATTTGCAGGGTAATGAAACTCAAAAGATGTCCAGGTTGCGAAGCAACTTGGATCGATGGGCAGTTATACTGGGCAACTGGTAAAGAAGCATGTCCACATGATCTTGCAGGATTAGTATGTAATGTGGTAAACTGGCCAAAGTGTATTAATCCCTGTAAAGGGTCTACCAGTGGAATGACTTGGGAACATCGACAAAGATGGATCGAAGCATTCGACCTAGATATTAATAACTAAGGTAAATTTATGGCTTATCACATGAGAGAAAAATTATTAAGAGCAGTTCTTGCTCATGCTAGTGGAGAAATCGAAAAGCATAAAGCAAACGTAGAAGTATACTTAGAACATCCTGCAGGTATCGGTGAGCATTCAGACATAACTGAAGCAATCCAAGTAGAATTGGATAAGATATCTCGATACCATGACCAAATAGAGGTAATTAAGAAGTATTTTTACTCAACGACTGATAAATAATGGTATAATATGCGAGCCCTCGGCCTAAAAATCGTGTCTCATTACACCATAGGTTATCACGACCTACAGAATCATTCTCACGAGATTTGTGAGTACGCAACTGATTCATACGAAGCAATAGAACAAGCAAAAGAGGATGTTCCTTTCATAGGGGAGCATCCTCATTTTGTTGATAGGTGCATTGCACAGGAGTCGGTGATATGACCACCATTACAAAATATAAGCATGAAATAATGTGGTGGATGAGTAGACTCACCATCATGGTCACTTCACTTTTTCTATCAATGACATTAGCAGCACAAGCATATGCTGCTGAGATACAGATGGGTAAAGATGGAATGCTAGTCTTTGCACCATGTGAACTAACAGTTGCTGTTGGAGATACAGTTACCTTTGTAAATAACGAACTGCCTCCACATAATGTTATGTTCACAGACCATAGCGAACTTTCACACAACGACTTAGCATTCTCACCTGGTGAAACTATTGAGGTTACCTTTGAGAAAGCAGGTGACTATGACTTCCAATGTGATCCTCATGCTGGTGCAGGTATGAAGGGAGTTATCCACGTTCAGTGATCTTATAAATTATATTAATAGTACCAATCAGTAAATGTTATCAACACAATACCGATTGCGGATGGAAGCAATTTGCAAAGACATTGCAAATGGCACTGAAGTCTGCTTAGAGGATATGATATGGGCAGAAAAATTAGCGAAAGCAAATACATCTGCTAGGGGAATGTTAAAGACAGCACGTCGTATAAAGCAGAACCCGAACGATTCTTTTCTTAATTCTCTTGATATAGGTGACCCCGATCAAGGGAATCATAGAAGGGGTTTCGGTGATCCACAAGATGTGATAGACTGGTTTCATAATGAGAGGTCCGATGACTGGCGACAAAGGGACTGACCTCTGGTCAGGTTATAGGAAAGCAGTATTTGATACCTTTCCTGATTTAAAATATGAATATCAACATGCTAACTGGAGTAACAAAAAGGGTACTAAGTTAACTGCTGATTTATATTCTGGTAAGTATTTTCTTAAGTCCAGACATGTAGATATATGGGACGGAAAGAAACTTAATATCCATAACAATATAATCTACCCTAAGACACCAAAGGTGGGTGACACTATAGTCCCTTGCTTTGGTATGGACTTAATGGGATTTAGTGACAAGAAGGTCATAATAGTATTTGATTTCCAACATCCAATAGAGAACTACCTATTAGATGTACCACCATTACCTAAGACAACAGAGACCTATCGTTTCTTTGAGAAAGGTAATCATTTTTCTAACAATATATTTGTAAGACACTGTACAGCAGATCTTGTTGATACATACTTACCAACGTTTAAATATTATCTGTCACTCTATAAGGAGATGATAGAGAATACTAAACCTACTGGAGAAGATGGTACCTATTATCATGACTTCGATAAGTATATGATCAAGTTGGATCCTATCTCAGGATATCTAGGAAGTGCTTTCGGTAAGGAAGAGTCTGAGAAATTGATCAAGGAGTTCTTTTTTAGTTATGCGTGAGTTAGTAAATGTTATTCGTAATGGTTGGGAGAGTCTTGATGTAGAACCACTAGAGACTCAACTTGGTAAAATAGAAAAAGACGATCTTACAATCAACAATGAAATGTATAAATGTAAGGGTCTTAGGAAGATACACCTCGAAACTGCCACTGCAGGTAAGTTAAATATAGTTCATACAGTATTTTGGCCTGACCCTAATTATAATATTCCAATCTTCGGGTGTGATATAGTCTCCGTTGGGAATATAATTACTGCTGCTATAGTTGACATCTCACCTATTCGTGGTTGTGAGGATATTTACGATGAAATTTCTGTTGTGAGTAATTCATTTCAGTTTAGTGAGAGGAGACCTCTTCCATTATGGGCAGATGAAATCTTCTCACCCTTCTGCAAATTTGTAAAACTAACTCAACCTGCAGAGAAAATAGAATTTCTAAGAATAACAAAAGAGTACTTAGATATTTTCATTAAGAGAGTTAAGGAATCAAAATATGATGAGACTTGGGTTAGAACTATGCTAAGATATGATGATCAGATTTGGTATGCTAAACAGCAGAGAAAAAATAAAAAGACTCTAGCAGTATTGAGTAAGTGGTTTGATGATGACTGGGCTTCTACATACATAGACGAGGTTTTATTCGATGTCCCTAAAATATAAAGTTGATATAGAAGCAGGTAATGCTTTTGTAGATAGACTCAAATTAAAAGCACCCTCTATAGGAGGATTTAGTGGTATGATGAAGGTTCCTTCTGGTTATGAGGAACCTGTTTTAGTATCTGGTGCTGATGGTGTTGGTACTAAAATTAATATCGCAAAGATCAATAGAGAATTTACTACTATAGGTATTGATCTCGTTGCCATGTGTGTCAACGATGTGATCACATGTGGTGCTAAACCTTTATACTTCTTAGATTATATCTCTACTGGTAAGATATCTCCTATCATAGATGAGATTATGGAAGGTATTCTTAAGGGATGTGAGATAGCAGGTATGGATCTATTAGGCGGGGAAACTGCCGAACATCCTAGACCTGCACCTCCACCAACATATGATGATGATCTTGATCTAGCAGGATTCTGTACAGGTATTGTAGAGAAGAATGAGATTATAGATGGTAGTCTCATTAAGAAGGGTGATAAGATAATTGGTTTACCTAGTAGTGGAGTTCATAGTAATGGGTATAGTTTGATCCATGAACTTATATGGAGACAGAAGATAAAGTATAGAGATATGCCTGAGTTACTTACTCCTACTACAATCTATGCAAAACAAGTAGAGGAATTGTTAGATGAGATACCTATTGTTGGTATGGCACATATCACTGGTGGTGGACTAGAAGAAAATATATCTAGGGTTACTCCTAATGCACAAATTGATTGGAGTTCTTGGGAACGTCCTGATGTTTTTAATAAAATCCAGAACGCTGGTGAGATAGAAGAACAGGAAATGAGAAGAGTATTTAATTGTGGTATTGGTTATGTATTAATAGTTCCACCTGAAGTGGAATATGGAATGCAAATAGGAGAAGTGGGATGACCGATAAACATCCTAACGGTTATACTAAAGAAGATATTAAAAGGATCTTAGGAACTTCATGGCCTACTATGCCTGAAGACCATGAGACTGGTAATCAGTTAAGAAGAAGAAAAGGTAATGAGATGAGAGCAGGATTGAGACCTTATCCAACATACCCTGCAAAGAAGGTAGGTCCAAACTTTGATGAGAATGGAAAGTACATCTACCCACCAGGTTCAGGGTTTAATTACATGGAATACGAAAGAACCCACGAAATTAAGAGTAATAAGGTATCCTAATGGTAGTCTGGAGTGTGATATGGATGCTTGCCATTCTCTTAGTAATAGTAACTTGGTATATCTACTATATACTTAAGATGGCTTATGCGGAGATGAACGATGGGAGCGATGGTTCCACCAAGTCGGAAGAGTTGCTACAACTTCCGAGTGACGGAGATAGTAAAAGTAGTTGATGGGGATACCATTGACGTAGTAATAGATTTAGGATTTGATATCTATAAGCATGAGCGTGTTCGTGTAGCTGGTATCGATACTCCTGAGAAGAGGACAAGAGATTTAGAAGAGAAGGCACTAGGAATAGATGCTACCAATTGGATGAAAGGTACCTTAGAGGATACTATTAATGGAGAGCATGAACTCACTATTAGAACTGAACTTAAGGGTGGCGTTGGGAAGTATGGCAGGCTTCTTGGTTGGCTCTACGTTGGCGACTCTGATATTTCGTTAAACGAACAGATGATTACTGAAGGGTATGCTTTAGAGTATGATGGTGGTACTAAGAATAAGGATTGGGAAATTCTTAAAGAGATTCGTAGATCATATGGTACTTTAATTGAGTAACACATTCACCTTCACTGATGAGCAACTACTGTGTTTACAAGTGTGCTTACAAAATGCCCCAACACCATATCATATCTCTAAGAAGAAGATAGTATCTGATGTTGAGGATATAATAGGTCAACCACCTGTAGTGGAACATGAACCATTAAAGTTGCCTAAATATGATTTGACTAAATATGGAATAACTGATTAAAAATTATGAACGTAGTACAAGCATGGAATGACATCTCATGGGCAGAAGCCATTCCTTTCCTCCTCGTATTAGCAGGAGTTTATTGGGTGAAAGTAAAGATAGACACCCGTGCTGGTCTTGGTAAAAAGAAACTAAGACAGTTAAAGAATGTTATTAAAGAAGCAATCCTAGAGACACAAGTAACGACAGGCAAACCTTAATGGCAGCAACACAGGACATATACTTAGGTAACCCGAACCTTAAAAAGGCAAACGTACCTACGAACTTCTCACCTAAACAGGTGAAGGAGTTTATTAAGTGTAGCCAAGATCCTGTACACTTCATCAGAAATTATATAAAAATTGTTTCACTAGACAAAGGTCTAGTTCCTTTTGATCTGTACAATTTCCAAGAGGAGATGGTACAGAAATTTCATGATGATAGGTTTAATATAGCAAAGTTACCTAGACAGTCAGGGAAGTCAACAGTTGTTACTTCCTATCTGTTGTGGTATGTACTCTTTAATGATAATGTCAACGTCGCAATCCTCGCAAACAAAGCAGCCACTGCAAGAGAAATGTTGGGTCGCCTACAACTTTCTTATGAGAATCTCCCAAAATGGATGCAACAGGGTATTGTCGGATGGAACAAAGGGAGTCTGGAGTTGGAAAACGGAAGTAAGATCCTTGCTGCTTCTACATCTGCTAGTGCTGTTCGGGGCATGTCCTTTAACGTTATATTTTTGGACGAATTCGCCTTCATTCCGAATCATATTGCTGACCAGTTTTTCAGTTCTGTCTATCCTACTATATCTTCTGGTAAGTCAACTAAAGTTATTATCATATCTACCCCTCACGGGATGAATATGTTCTACAAACTCTGGCATGATGCAGAGAGAGGTAAGAACGAATACACAACAACGGAAGTTCATTGGTCACAGGTACCTGGTAGGGATGCTGACTGGAAAGAACAGACCATAGCCAACACTTCGGAAGAACAATTTCGAGTTGAGTTTGAGTGTGAGTTCCTAGGATCTGTTGATACATTGATCTCAGCATCTAAGTTGAGGACTATGACGTATGAAGATCCTATTACTAGCAATAAAGGACTGGATGTTTACATAAAACCAGAGCCAGAACACCAATATACTATCACTGTTGACGTTGCACGGGGTGTAACTAAGGATTATAGTGCATTTACAGTCATAGATACGACCACAATACCCTATCAGTTGGTAGCAAAGTATAGAAATAACGAAATTAAACCATTATTGTTCCCAAATATCATACATGATGTGGCATGTGCATACAATCATGCGTATATTCTGGTAGAAATCAATGATATTGGTGCACAGATAGGTGATATTCTACAATTTGACTTAGAATATGACAATTTATTGATGTCTGCCATGCGTGGTAGGGCAGGACAGGTGATAGGACAAGGATTCTCTGGTACTAAAGTACAGTTGGGAGTCAAAATGTCCACTACTGTCAAGAAAACAGGGTGTTCTAACCTCAAACAGTTGTTAGAAGACGATAAATTATTATTAAATGACTATGAAATCATATCAGAACTTACAACCTTCATCCAAAAAGGACAAGCATGGGAAGCAGAGGACGGTTGTAATGATGATCTTGCTATGTGCTTGGTTATCTTTAGTTGGTTGGCAACTTCCGACTATTTTAAAGAACTTCACGACTCCGATGTAAGAGCAAGAATGTATAAAGAGCAGAGAGAAGGTATAGAACAGGATATGGCACCCTTTGGATTCGTTGATGACGGTCTAGGTGGTGAAACTGAAGTAATAGATGGTGAAGTTTGGCAAACAGACAACCAAGGTGGTACAATGGATGAATATGGAAACCGTTCTTATATGTGGGAATACTTATCATGAAGAAAGATTTAATTGAGATGTTACAAAAGTATTCATACCGTAAAGGTAAGTTTACTCTTTCATCTGGTAGTGAGTCTGAACACTATGTCAACTGCAAACCTGTCACATTAATGCCAAAAGGGTTGGATTTAGTATCAATGATGATGTTAGATCACATTGATGACAATGTTGATGCAGTAGCAGGTCTTACGTTGGGTGCTGATCCATTAGTATCTGGTGTAATAATACAGTCAAACCTATGGAATAAGAGGTTGGAGTCTGGTCTTATCATTAGAAAGGAACCTAAGGGTCATGGAACTGCATCACAGATAGAAGGACCGTTACCACCATCAGGATCTAGGGTAGCAGTGTTGGAAGATGTTACTACAACAGGTGGTTCAGCAATGAAAGCAGTTAATGTACTGCGTGATACTGGTTATAAGGTCGATTGTGTCGTTACTATAGTAGATCGTAAGGAAGGTGCCGAAGAATTATTTAAAGAGAATGGTATAAAACTACGTTCTCTTGTCACAGTGGATGATTTGGATGATGGAAGCGTTCACTGACATCTCTAGTCAGATAGAATTAGAGCATTTATTATTTAAAGAGAGAAAATGTAAAACTTGTGGACAAGAAAAGAATTTATTAGAAGATTTTTATAGGACTCGTAAAGACAGAGGTGCAATACCCTCTGCTTTTTCGTATGAGTGCAAACCCTGTACTATTGCTAGGATTATGAGGAATAAGAAGTTACCTGAAAGGGAAGAATTATATCCTGACTGGTAGTTTCCGCTAAGTTTCCCCAGTGGAAAAGTACCTTTTAATAAATAATTAGAGCATCCAAGTAATGACCACAAGGAGATATTAAAGATGGCATCCACACAAGCATCACCAGGTGTTGTCGTACTAGAAAGAGATCTGTCTCATACCACCAATGCAACGGTGGATAATGTAGCTGCTATTGCAGGTGCATTTGAGAAAGGACCAGTAGAAGAGGTCCAAACTATTTCTAGCGAACGAGAACTAATCGCTACATTCGGTAAACCAAATGACTTTAACTACGAGTATTGGTTTAGTATCGCTCAATTCCTCCTTTATGGTGGTTCTGTTAAAGTAGTTCGTGCAGACAATGCTTCTCTAAAGAACTCTATTGATTCTACACAGATTACACAGACAACATTCAGTGCTACAGATACAACTCTGACAGTTACTTCTGCAACTGGATTTGATGTTAATGACTACATCAAAGTGGATGCTGAAATCCTTAAGGTCACTGCTATCTCTGGTCTAGACATTACTGTTACTCGTGGAGCATGGAGTACATCTGCTGTATCTCACGCTGCATCTTCTCAGATTACATTGATAGAACCTGCAGGTACTGCTTCTACTGTTAACGAAGGTGGTACTTATAGTGATGCTGATACAACTTTAACAGTTACTTCTGCTGCTACTTTGGGTGTACAGAATAACAGTTACATCTTAATAGACTCTGAGATACTTCAGGTCACTGCAATCTCCACAAACGACTTAACTGTTACTCGTGGTGCTCTTGGAACAACTGCTGCTGCTCATACAGACGGAAGTGCGGTAACACTTCAGACAGTTACAGCAAACAAGACAACAGTTAACGAAGAAACTTCCACAGGTGTTACGCCACCTATCATTAAGAACATTGATACTTACGAAGCTGTTACGGAAGAGGCAGCAAATAACTGGAAATGGGCAGCAAGAACTCCAGGTCAGTACGGTAACTCAATCCGTGTTGTTGCTACAGACGCTGGTCCTGACCAAGTTCTTTGGTTATCATCACCTAGTGCAGGTAATGAGTGGAAATTCACTGCTGGATCAGGTGTTAGCGTAAGTGCTACTAATACATATTCTAAAGTTTATAGTTACTCTTTGATCGTAACCTTCGAAGCAGGTTCTAACCTCGTTGGTGGATTCGAAGCAGATAACTTCTACACTGCTGTATCAGGTAACGTTACAGGACGTATCATTGCTTATGATGCTGCTTCTCGTACTATTGAGTTATCAGTTGATGATACTGGTTCTGATTACCTAGAAGTTGGTGATGCATTCACAGAACTAGCAAACAACTCTAACGCTCCTGGATCTGCTACAGGTGACACTGCAGTTGTAGAGAAGATCAAACGTCGTTTGGTTGTTGCACACAACGAAGGTTCTACAGACTTCGCAGCAAACCAAGTTATTAAAGATTCTTCTACAGTTACTTCTGGAGAGAACCAAGGTGATAACGTAACAGTTACAGGTATCGAGGCAGAGTACACTTCTCGTTACTATGGTCCTAACCAGAAATGGGGAGCAATTGCTCCTAGACCTGGTACTTCACAGTACGCAACAGACCGTGGTGGTTTCAGAGACCTAATGCATATCCTAGTCATCGATGGTGACGGTGGTATCACTGGTGTTCCTGGATCTATTCTTGAGAAATTCTTAGATGTATCTAAGTCACCTGACGTTAAGTCACCTCAAGGTGCTAACATCTATTATAAGGATGTTATCAAGCAGAACTCCACATATATTTGGTGGGGATCACACGAAGCAAATACAGTCTTTGATATTGACAGTAATGCTACAGGTGATATTGGTAGTACCGTAATTAACCGTAAGTTCGATTTATTTAAGAACACTTACGCTATCCTGTCACAGGATGACCCAACTGGTACTAACGCTCAGGCAATTCCTCTACTATACACTAAGAATTCTTCCACAGTGAAGTACAGTCTTCGTGGTGGTGTAGATGGATACACACTAGAGAAGGACAAGTTATTCGATTCTTACGACCTATACTCTGACGCAGAGACAGAAGAGATTGATTACATTCTCCAAGGTCCAGCAATGAGTAACCTAACAGATAGTACAGCAAAGGCACAGAAGATGCTTGATCTTGCTGCTACTCGTAAGGATTGCATGGCATTCATATCACCTCCAAGAGATAGGGTGATCGGAGTTCCTTCAGTTAATACTATTGTAGATAGAGTCATTGAGTTCTTTAATGCATTATCTTCCACATCATACGGTGTGTTTGATAATAACTATAAGTACATTTATGACAAGTACAATGATAAATACAGATGGTTAGCATGTAACTCTGACGTTGCAGGTCTAACATTGAGCACTGCTCTTAACCAAGAGCCTTGGTTCTCACCTGCTGGATTTAACAGAGGACAGTTGAGGAACGCTATTAAACTAGCATACTCACCACTTAAGGATCATAGAGATCGCTTATACTCTGCAAGAATCAACCCAATATGTTCTTTCCCTGGACAAGGTATCATCCTTTACGGAGATAAGACTGCACAAGGAATAGCAAGTGCATTTGATAGAATCAACGTTCGTCGTTTGTTCCTTGTAATTGAGAGAGCAATCTCGGTTGCTGCTAAGGGTCAATTATTCGAGATGAACGATGAGTTTACTCGTCAAGGATTTAAGAATATTGTTAATCCTTATCTTCGTGGTGTACAAGCAAGAAGAGGTGTTGTTGACTTCTTAGTTGTTTGTGATTCTACCAACAACCCACCTGATGCTATTGATCGTGGTGAATTCTTCGCTGAAATCTTTGTAAAACCAACAAGGTCGATCAACTTCATTACACTCCAGTTTACTGCTACTAGAACTGGTGCTAGTTTCTCAGAAGTAGTATCTTAACCCATCCCGTTTATCAATTTAAGGAGCATCAAGTAAAATGACAGAAACATTTACAAAATCCAATTCGCAGGATCAATTAAAGATCCCAACAATTGATACTTTTAGGGGGCAATTTGCTGAACTAGCACGCCCTAATCTATTCCAAGTCAGTCTTAGTTTACCAAACGAAGCACAACAAGGCTTGGCTGCAACATCTAATGCTACACAATCAACAAATGCTGACACAACAGGTGAGGGCAGAAGCACAGCAGAACTTTCTAGGTTCATGGTCAAGGCATCGAGTTTCCCTGCATCTACAGTCGGAGTAGTTGAGGTACCTTTCAGAGGTCGTCAACTTAAGATTGCTGGAGACAGAACATTCGAACCATGGTCAGTGACTGTTCTTAATGATGAGCAGTTCTCAATCAGAAGGAAGTTGGAAACATGGGCACAGGCTATACAAGAGTATAGATTTAATAGTTCTTCTTCTGGTAGAACTTCAGAATACATGGGTAATGCTAAAGTAGAGCAAATCTCTAGAGCTGGTAAACCCATTAAGGCAGTGATAATAGAAGGCATTTGGCCATCTAACATATCCGCATTAGATCTTGATTGGGGAACTAATGATACTCCCGAAGAGTATACTGTAGAATTCCAGGTACAATACTGGTATCCATCTAACGCAGATGCTCCTGAGTAGGCACAAGTTTACTAACCTAAATAAATATGTTATGATACAGTAAACGGGAATATTTGATGTCTCAATTATTTGGTTATTCGCTTGACAGAAAGAAGGCTAAGGCTCCTAAGCAGGGGTCTCAGCCTTCTTTTGTGCGTAAGGAATCAGAAGATGCAGCGAGTCCAATAGTTGCAGGTGGTTATTTTGGTCAGTATGTTGAGATGGGTGACGCTGCTAATAAGGCAAGCGAAGCTGATCTCATTGGACGCTACAGAGAAATGTCTCTTCATCCAGAAGCGGACAGTGCTATTAATGATGTAGTTAATGAAGCAATCGCAGGAGATTTAAACGATCACCCTGTTGATATAAACTTACAAAATTTAAAAATCTCACAGAACCTAAAGAACGTTATTCGAGATGAGTTCGAAAACGTTTTGGTTTTATTAGATTTTGATAGAAAAGCATATGATATATTCCGTAGATGGTATATCGATGGAAGACTCTTCTATCATAAGATGATTGATGTGCAAGATCCATCTGCAGGTATTACGGAACTCAGGTACATTGATCCTAGAAAGATTAAAAAGGTCATAGAATTTGACAAACCTAAGGATAGACAGAGAGTAGTAGATCCTGAGGTCACAAGTATCGTTCCTAAGTCAGTAGAGTATTACATATACTCACCGAAAGGACTAAAAGGATACGAGAACAATGGTGTTAAGATTGCACCTGATGCTATTACATATGTCCACTCTGGACAGATGGATATGCAACGGAACTATGTGCTATCACATCTCCATAAAGCAATTAAAGCACTCAATCAGTTGCGTATGATTGAGGATAGTTTAGTTATATACAGACTATCAAGAGCACCAGAACGTAGAATATTCTACATTGATGTAGGAAATCTTCCTAAGCAGAAGGCAGAACAGTACCTCCGTGAGGTCATGTCTCGCTATAGGAATAAGTTAGTATATAACGCTGACACTGGTGAGATTCGTGATGACAAGAAGTTCATGTCCATGTTGGAAGACTTCTGGTTACCTAGACGTGAAGGTGGCCGTGGTACAGAGATCTCTACTTTACCTGGTGGACAAAACCTAGGTGAATTAGAGGATGTAAAGTATTTCCAAAAGAAACTTTACCGTTCTCTTAATGTCCCTGAGTCACGCATGGAGTCTGAGAGTTCATTTAACATTGGACGTAGTGCAGAGATCACTAGAGACGAAGTTAAATTCCAGAAGTTTATAGTCAGACTGCGTAAGAAGTTTACCGATCTGTTTAATGATCTCCTTAAGACACAACTTATTCTTAAGGGTGTTATTAGTATAGATGAATGGTCTGAGTTTAAGGAGCACATTCAGTATACATTTATTGCTGACAACTACTTCTCTGAAATGAAAGAGAAGGAAGTGATGAATGAAAGAATGGCACTTCTTGCTCAAATGGATCCATTCGTAGGTAAGTATTTCAGTGTTGAGTACATGAGACGCTATATACTTAAGCAGACTGATGCTGAATTCGGTGAAATAGACGAACAGATGACTGCAGAAATCGAAGCTGGTCTTGTAGTTCCACCCGCAGAAATTGCTCAACTTGAGAAGATGCAGATGGAATTAGCAGCAATGCCTCCCGAACCTGAACCAGTGGAAGAGGAGCCAACTATGGATCCTAAAGATTATAAAAAGGGAGATATCTAAATAGTATTATATAAATTATAATTATGCCTTCTCAAAGTTCGATTGACATAGTAAACACCGTATTTGGTGGTGGAAAAGATCTTAGTGATTACGTTGATTCTCGTATGAAAGAACTGGCCATGGATTCTATTGACTCCATGAAACAGGAAGTGGGTAAACAAATGTTCACTCCTACACCAGAGACACCAGACGAGGGTGAAGAAACAGAAGCTGAGAAGCAAGATGATGCGGAAGCACCTGGCACTCCATCATCTGTAGAAGATACATCAACCGAGGAACCATCAGATGAGACTGATAACGGAAACAATTCATGATACTAAGGTAATAACCGAAGGTAAAGGCAGCAAACGCAAGACCTATATCGAAGGTGTTTTCCTACAAGGAGCGATTAAGAATCGCAATGGACGTATGTACCCTATAGAAACTCTCGGAAGAGAGGTTCAGAAATATAACGAAAGTTATGTTAAGAAGGGTCGTGCTATGGGTGAACTCGGTCATCCAGAAGGACCAACTATCAACCTAGATAGAGTGTCACATTTGATCACGTCATTACAAAAGGAAGGTAACAATTTTGTGGGCAAGGCACGCATACTTGATACCCCAATGGGACGTGTGACTAAAGAATTACTTGATGAAGGAATTAAACTCGGAGTTTCTTCACGGGGATTGGGTTCTATTAAAGAATCAAATGGAATGAAGGTAGTATGTGATGATTTCGTACTAGCTACTGCTGCTGACATAGTTGCAGATCCATCAGCACCTGACGCATTTGTGGAAGGTATCCTAGAAGGAAAAGAATGGGTTTGGAACAATGGAAACGTTGCTGAGTCTACTTTGGACGCAATTAAGTCCAGAATTAACAACGCAGCCGCACATCAGATTGCTGAAAGGAAGATTTCCGCATTCGATACATTCTTAAAAAGTCTGTAAGTTATAAATAACTATAGCAAATAACCTAAATTGTACACAGAGGGAGACTACAATGTCTAATGAACAAACTATTGATGAAAATGCAGTGACAAAGAACGCCAAGCCTGGTGATCCACAACCAAAAGGTGAAGGTGGAACTCCTGGACAAGGTGGGTATCAAGATCTAGGTGGACCTACACCTCAGAACTCTAAACCAACTGACGATTCCAATAAGTACAAGACTGGTGGCGGTCCAACTGCATCAGCTCCACAAACAAAACCATCTGCTGCAAGCGGTAAGAAGGCTGAGTTTAGTGATAAAGGCGATGTACAAGCTGGTCACGAACCTGAAGGTGAGGTTATTGCTGAAACACCTGATCAGGAAACTGAAACTATCGAAATAGATCTCTCTGCTGACGTTGCTGCTCTTACTGAAGGTGAAGACCTATCAGAAGAGTTTAAAGAAAAAGCAAAGACTATCTTCGAAGCAGCAGTTGTTTCCCGTATCAACGAAGAACTAGAACGTATGCATAAGGATTATGCAAAAGTCCTAGACGAAGAAGTCGAGACTATGAAGTCCGAGCTTGCAGAAAAGGTTGACGAGACTCTTAAATACCATGTGGATTCTTGGATTAAGAATAACGAACTCGCAATTGAGCACGGAATCAAAACTGAAATGGCAGAATCTGTCATGGCAGGTCTCAAACAGGTTTTTGTCGAGAATCATATTGATCTTCCCGACGAAAAAGTTGACTTGGTAGATGAGATGACCAAGCAACTCGATACTATGGAGTCAAAACTCAACGAACAAATCGAAGAGAACGTTGGCCTAGCAAAAGAGGTCGGCAGCTATATTAAGAATGGGATCGTGAACGAGCTGAGCGAGGGACTCTCCCTCACACAGAAGGAGAAACTACAATCTCTTGCCGAAGCTGTTGAGTTTAGTGATGAAGATGCCTTTAGAGATAAAGTAAATACTCTTAAAGAGTCTTACTTCTCTACCAAGCCTGCTGCTGCAGAGGAGAAATCCGATGAAGTAACAATCGAGGGTGGCGAAATTGCTGGCGATGCCATGAGTGCATACGCTACTGCATTAAGCCGTTGGGCTAGGTGATATTAACTCTTATATTATAAAGTAAATCTATTTTTTTCCAAGAGAAAAACGCAATGTTTAATTCAGAATCATTGCAGGAAAAGTGGAAACCCATTCTAGAGCACTCTGAGATAGACAATATCAAAGATGGTTATAGAAAGGCAGTTACCTCAGTCCTGCTAGAAAACCAAGAAAGATTTTTAAAGGAAGAAGCTGGCGTTCTTAACGAAGCTGCTCCTACAATGTCTGCTGGTACTGCAGGTTTCAGTGGTAGTTCTACAGCAACTGGTCCTGTTGCTGGTTTCGACCCAGTTTTAATCTCCTTAATCAGGAGATCAATGCCTAAGCTTATTGCTTATGACATTGCTGGTGTCCAACCAATGACTGGTCCTACAGGTCTTATCTTTGCGATGAGATCACGCTATGGTACTAACCGTACAGCTGGATCCGAAGCATTCTTTAACGAAGCAGACACAGAGTTCTCAGCAGAGAACGCTGCTAGTGACCTAGGTAGAACAGCACAAGCTGGATCTAACCCAGGACTTCTAAACGCATCTGGAACATACAACACATCAGACGGAATGCCTACAGCAGAAGCTGAAGCATTAGGTGATGCTGCTGGAAACCAGTTCGCTGAAATGAACTTCAGTATTGAGAAAGTTACTGTGACTGCTAAGTCCAGAGCACTCAAAGCTGAGTACAGTTTAGAACTAGCACAAGACCTTAAGGCAGTTCACGGCTTAGACGCTGAGTCAGAATTGGCAAACATCCTCTCAACAGAGGTTCTTGCTGAAATCAACCGTGAAGTTGTAAGATCTGTATACAAGGTTGCAAGACCTGGTGCTCAGAACAACACAGCAACTGCTGGAGTATTTGACCTAGACGTTGACTCCAACGGTAGATGGTCAGTTGAGAAGTTTAAAGGTCTTCTATTCCAGATCGAAAGAGACATGAACGCAATCGGGCATGAAACTCGTCGTGGAAAAGGGAACATTCTAATATGTTCTGCAGACGTAGCTTCTGCTCTATCAATGGCTGGTGTACTTGACTACACTCCTGCTCTTGCTGGAAACTCAAACCTACTTCCTGATGACAACAGCAGCACACTTGCTGGTACTCTTAACGGAAGAATCAAGGTTTATGTTGACCCTTACTCTGCTAACGTAAGTGACAGACACTTCTACGTTGCTGGATACAAAGGTTCTTCTGCCTATGACGCTGGACTGTTCTACTGTCCATACGTTCCACTCCAAATGGTCAGAGCCGTTGGTCAGGATACATTCCAACCAAAAATTGGCTTTAAGACTCGTTACGGAATGGTTGCTAACCCATTTGCGGAAGGCACAGACCAAGGCGGTGGAGATCTTGATCCTAATAAGAACCGCTACTACAGACGTGTTCTTGTTGACAACCTAATGTAAATCGTATCACGATATACACACCAAGAGACCCTGCGGGGTCTCTTTTTTTATGCTAGTATCAATAAATAATTAAGTAGAATAGGTATAGCCATGAACGGTAGGCTAGATAAAGTTGCAATGACCAACAAACTCATGCAACTCAAAAGAGAATTACACTACAAGTGTGAGATCGGAGAGAAAGGAGAGTGGGAATGTAAAGGTGCAGACGAGTACCTAAATAGAACACTTGACGTACTGGACGAATATTACATGTAGTGCTATAATGGAGTCATGACTGAAGAAATGATCAGAAAGATCTCCTATACAAAAGAAGAGGTCGATATATTAATCGCAGAGGCAGTGGCAGAAGCAAGAAGGATAGATGAAGAGTCGATGCGTAAACACAACAGGGATGCTACTATCATTAGTATGATCCTTGGATTCACATGTCTAGCATTATTTGTAGATGGATTACTTCGTATACTTGGTATCATTCCACCATTCATGGATATTGATGTTAATGTCATCGATAATATTGTGGAGAAGGTTAAGTTAGAAGTTGTACCACAGGTTGAGAAGTATAAAGGATATATACCGAGGATATAAATAATTTTTAAAGAAGGAAACAAGTGGCATTTTTGTTTATAGTATTTTCAGCATTCCTTTTCATCCAAGCATTAAGATTAATGTCCGTTGGGTGGGGAGCAATGAATGAACCTATAAGAAAACCCACACCAATTCATCCAGAGTTAGAAGAAGTAAAGCAAGGGGATGAATTGTTAGTAGTTGACTTCACTAGAGATCCATTACATGCATCATTGCAGAATCGGATTCATAATGGCATGGAGATAGAAGATCCATGGGATGAAGATGATGACGATGATGATAAGGATGGAGATGTTCCCGCAATTGTACGAAGATGAATTTATTATTATCAAACCCATCAGTGTATACATTACCTGATACATGGGAGAAACAACCACTAATAGAACCAGGACTTGCAATCCCAATTTTTATTGGAGCAGTCGTCGTTGGTTTATTGGGTTATGGTATATACATGACCTTTGGTTCAGGTAAGGAAGGACTCAGAGATGAGATTGATGAACATGCAAAGATGCATGAACTAGGTATCGCTCATGGACACAAAGGTAAAAAGGGGATTCCTCATGACTCCATATGAGAAAATGGAAAGATGGGCAAACCGCCCAGAGAATAAGTCTATCAAGTATTTCGCTCTAGGTTTCATAGCGTGGTTGCGTAGAGTCTGGTACATGGAAGATACACCACAGTTAGAGTTCGAAGAGAAGACTCCACATAAATCACTATCTCCTATCATGGAGTGGGAAGAACCCTCTATAGAAGCACAGTTTGATGCCTTCAGAAGAGCAGCAAAAGACCATGATGAGATCATTGCAGAACTAAATAGTCAGACAGAGGAAGAGTAATGGCAGAACTATTCGAGCAAAGTCCACCGCAGTCTTGGCAAGGTCAGATAGAGAATAGAAATTTCTTGTCTCCTATAGGTTTTAAGTTTGTATTATCAGACTTCCCTAAGGTGACATACTTTGCTCAGAATGCAAACATACCTGCTATCAGCATAAATCAGGTAGAACAACCCACTGGTATGGGTCGTTCTCTTGGTTGGGATGGTCATGGACTTAATTATGATCCTCTTAACTTACAATTCCTTGTAGATGAAGATCTAGAAAACTATTTGATCTTACATAACTGGATGAGGGGTATGGCAACTGGTCGGAGTATAGCAGAGAGAGTATTCTTAGAGGATGATTCAGAAGAAAAACTTCCTACTGGTAAACTGCAGACTAATATACGTTCTGATGGATCATTAGCAGTATTAAACAGCAATTTTCAGACAAATTTCTTTGTTACCTTCTCAGAAATGTTCCCTATCTCCTTGTCAGCACTAGAGTTTAATGCTACAATAGATGGTACAGAGTATGCTGTAGCTCAAGTGAGTTTTCGCTATGACATATACGACATACAGGACACACTAGGTAAGAGAAAGACTAATTTAGCATGAATCTTGATGATATTCGTGATGCATGGAAGGAAGATTGTAAAATCGACCAGAACGATCTCGACACGGAAAATTTTAAGGTAACTGTCATCCATGAGAAGTACCTTAACTTGTGGGCACATTTCAGATTACTCCTATCTGATGCTGAGACAAGGAATAAACGCATGTATAAGGAGAAGTTCGAATACTATTCTGGTAAAGCACCTGCTGCTGTCTATCAGGAAAAACCTTTTAACTTTAAAGTATTAAAGGGAGACCTCAATACATACATCTGGGCAGATGATGAGTTCATCCGTACCAAACAGAAAATAGACTACCTCGAAACTTGTATAAATTATTTGGAGAACATTCTTAAGCAGTGCTCCAATAGAGGATTCCAAATTAAGAACGTTATCGAACTGAAAAAGTATGCAGAATATTGATGACAGTTATACAAAAGAAGAACGAGGTTTATCTTAAGGTAACTGCCGAGCCGCATGTCCATAAGGAACTGAGTGAACATTTTATTTTTGATGTTCCAGGTGCTAAGTACATGCCTCAGTACCAAAAATGGAAATGGGATGGTAAGATCCGCTTATACTCACCTGCAACTGGTGAAATATATGCGGGTCTTTTTGATTATGTGACCGACTTCTTAGAGGAGAGGGGGTATGAGTTTACGATTGGAGATAGTAACTATGGAAGACCAGACGATTGGGAATCTATCATCAGCCCTGAGAGTGTTGCGGGCTACGTTAGATCATTGGGATTACCTTTTAAAGCACGAGACTACCAGTTACGAGCAATTTATCAAGCACTTAGGCACCATCGCAAACTACTACTATCCCCAACAGGATCAGGAAAATCCCTGATCATCTATGCTATAGTCCGTTGGCACTTAGGTTTTGATAGAAATATACTTATTATAGTACCTACTGTGTCACTGGTAGAACAGTTAGCAAAAGACTTTAAAACATATGGATGGAAAACAAATGACCTTCATAAGATCCAAGCAGGTAAAGAAAAGTATGTGGATCATTCAGTCGTTATTAGTACTTGGCAGAGCATTTATAAGGAACCCCGTAAGTTCTTTAAACGTTTTGATGTCATTATCGGGGATGAAGCACACCTTTATAAGGCGAAGAGTCTGACAGGGATTCTCACCAAGTGTCACGATGCTAAGTACCGAGTGGGTTTGACAGGTACCCTTGACGGAATGGAGACTCATCAGTTAGTGTTGGAAGGTTTGTTCGGGAAGGTAGATCAGGTCACTAAAACCATAGACCTAATGAAAAAAGGACACCTAACACCACTGAAGGTGTGTGTCCTACTGTGTAAGCATGGGTTTGTACCCTTTGATGACTATTTCCAAGAGATAGATTACCTTGTTTCCCATCCAAAACGAAACAATTTGATCATAAATCTTGCGTGTGACCTACGGGGTAACACTTTAATTCTTTTTAACTACGTCGAAAAGCACGGAGAACCTCTATGGGAATTGCTAAATAGTAAGGTGAGTGAAAATCGTAAGATTTTCTTCATACATGGTGGTATAGATGCGATGGAGCGTGAAGAAGCACGTTCTATCTGTGAGAAGGAGAAGGATGCTATAATACTAGCGTCGTATGGAACCTTCTCTACTGGGATTAACATTAAAAATTTGCACAATGTAATCTTTGCGAGTCCATCCAAGTCGAGGGTCAGGAATCTTCAGAGCATTGGTAGGGTTCTTCGAAAAGGTGAGAACAAAGCACAGGCAACATTATTCGATATAGCGGATGACTGTAGCAGAGGTTCTAAACTTAACTATACTCTTCGTCACTTAGTCATAAGACGAAAGATATATGAGGAAGAGAATTTTGATTACGAGATCAAAGAAGTTAAACTAAAAAATGATTAATTACATTCGACACGACGAACAATTTTACGGAACAATTAAATTAGTTACTGGGGAAGAGATCCTTGGTGAGGTATTGTTGACTAAAGATCCTGATGAATCACAAGGTGATCTCTTATTCATACAACATCCTGCTAAGACAAAGATCGTAGAGATGGAAGGTAAAGATCATACTGATCAAAAGATCGCAGTCGGTTTTATTAAATGGGTAAATTTTTCAGACGAAGAATTCTTTGTAATAGAAGAACGGTCTGTTATTAGCATCGCTCCTATGAGTAAGGATGCTATAAGAATGTACAAGAGATGGGTTAAGAAAGAAATATTACACGAAGAAGAGTCAGAGAAAGGTGAAGTTCCATTGAGTCCTCACATGGGTTTAATATCTAAAGTTGAGGACGCACGCTTGTTCTTAGAGCATATGTATAAAAAAGAACCTAAGGACCCCTCCAACCCTTGACAGTGTTGAGTCTATCGGTTGTTAAGGGTCTTGTCAAGCCCCCTTTACAATTCAGGCACCATGAACTATAATTATGCTAACCGTGAGTTAATGTATGGCGTATACTATGGCACGGAAGTCAACTAAAAAGAAAGAACACTATGTAGACAATAAGAAGTTCTTAGCAGAACTAATTGTTTATCGTGAAAAGATTGCTGCTGCTGCAGAAGCAGGTGATCCAAAACCTCGTGTCTCTAACTACATTGGTGAATGCTTCCTAAAGATTGCAACACATCTATCATATAGACCAAATTTTATAAACTATATGTATAGAGAGGATATGATTGGAGATGGTATAGAGAATTGTATACAGTATATCCATAACTTTGATCCAGAGAAATCCAAGAACCCCTTTGCTTACTTCACTCAGATCGTTTACTATGCATACCTGAGGAGAATTGCTAAGGAGAAGAGACAGCAGAGTATAAGAGAGAAAATCCTAGAGCGTAAGGGATATGAAGAAGTGTTCCACACAGATGGAAACGAAAACAGTTCAGACATGAACTACATAAAATCAAGAGTGGAGACTAATCAACGTTATGGGTAGCAGAACAGAGGAACGCTTAAGGCAATTGTTGCAGGAGATCTCAGCAATGAAAGACGACATTAAAATAGAGCACTTGACTACATCCAATTCTCAAGGTAGAATAAGTCGGAAGGTTACTATAGAGTATGACATCCAAAATTCTACTGATAACTGATCAGCATTTCGGGGTCAGGAATGATAACCAATTTTACATAGACAAATACAAATCCTTTTATCGGGATACTGTCCTTCCTTTTATTGATAAGCATAAGATCCATACGATCATCAATCTAGGAGACACATTCGATAGAAGGAAGTATGTCAATTTCTATTCCCTAGATGCTGCTAAAGAAATGTGGTTTGATCCTCTCTTGGAGAGAGGTGTCAAGCAATACATGATGGTAGGTAACCATGACATCTATTATAAAAATACTCTTAGAGTCAACTCACCAGAATTATTACTTGCTGAGTACGATAATATCACCGTTATATCTGATCCGACTGAACTTAATATTGACGGTCTCGATATACTTCTTCTTCCTTGGATATGTGATGATAACCGTAAAGAATCCTTTCGAAGTATCGCTGCTAGTAATGCAAGCGTCTGTTTTGGGCATCTTGAGCTTAATGGTTTTGAGGCTGTTCCTGGACACACCATGGAGCACGGACAGGATCCTGCCATTTTTGACAAGTTTGAGATGGTATGCACTGGGCACTTCCATATGAGGAGTACCAAGGGTAACATTAGATACCTTGGCAACCCGTACCAACTCTATTGGAATGATTACGGTCAGGAACGTGGGTTCCATACACTAAATACTAAAACAAAGAGGCTAACTTTTCATAAGAATCCTAACAAAATGTTTCACAAGATCATTTACAAGGATGATGAGACTTCTGATATACAATATGACACCCTTAAGGGTAGCTATGTTAAGCTAATTGTTGAGAAGAAAGAAGATAGGGTCTTGTTTGACAAGACTTTAAAGCAGATCAATGATGCCAATATTGCTGACTTAAAAATCATAGAAGATCAGTTCTTACATTTAGAAGATGTTGATGATTCTATTGAGGCAGAAGATACATTAACGATATTGCAGAAATGTGTTAGCGAAATTGATAACAAGGATGAGATTTTTGGGATCCTTAAATCATTATATGTAGAGGCACAAAGGATTTAATGTACGTTCTAGTTGACAAAAGAAGTGGAGGGGTGTATGCTATCAAAGATGAGACTCTCAAAGAGAGAGTAGTCCAAATTTTTGAGCACCCTGATGATGCTGAACGTTATCATCAGCACTTGGTTGCTGATGGGTACAGTAGAGATCTTCGTCTCATGGAGATAGAAGAGGATCAGGTCAAAGAAAACTGCAATCAGTTTGGGTACCACTATACGGTCATCCAACCAGATCATATAGTATTCCCTCCTTCATTGCATGATTAGATTTGAGAAGATCAGATGGAAGAACTTCTTGTCCACAGGTCAGCAGTTCACAGAGATTCCACTGGGTGAAAAACAGAGTACCCTTATTATAGGGAGTAATGGTGCAGGTAAATCCACTATGTTGGATGCCCTGTGCTTTGCTTTGTTTAATAAACCTTTTAGAAAGATCAGCAGATCACAACTTATTAATAGTATTAATGAAAAAGAGTTAAGAGTAGAGGTAGAGTTTGTAGTTGGAACTATTAAATACAAAGTAATTAGAGGAGTGAAACCCAATGTATTTCAGATTTTTAGAAACGATGAACTCCTTGATCAAGACGCTGCAGTCAAGGATACACAGAAATACTTGGAGCAATCAGTCCTCAAACTTAACTACAAGAGTTTTACCCAAGTCGTCATACTTGGTTCATCCACATTTGTCCCCTTCATGCAACTTACCGCACCTAACAGGCGAGAAGTTATCGAAGATATATTGGACATCCAGATCTTCTCATTCATGAATGGTCTCCTTAAGGAGAGGATAAAGGATATAAGAGACGAAAAGAATCAATGTGAGTATGAATTAGAGATTGCTCAACAGAAGGTTGAGATGCAGAGAAAAAATATAGAGAACCTAGAGCAGGTAGACCAGAGAACTACTGGTACTATGATGAAAAAGTTTGATGATAATGAGAAGAGAGTAGAAGAGATCAAGAAAGAGATCAAAGATAAGGAAAAGGAGATAGATAAGATCACTCCACAGGTTTTAGAACTTGATAAGGCAGTACAGAAACACGAACAGTTAAAGGTCATGAAGACCAAACTCAACGTGAAGAAGAAAGCATCTAATAAAGATGTAGATTTCTTCCAGAAAAACGATACATGTCCAGTATGTACTCAAAATATAGGTGCTGAACTAAAGGAAAGTAAAGTAACCTCTCTCAAACAGAAGGTGGATGAGTTAAACATTGCTCATGCACAGATCACAGAGCATATTACTAGCATGAGTACTGAGGTGGAGGATCTCAGGGCAAAAGCTGCTGTTATTAACTCCCATAGGTATGCAATCCAGTCTTTAACCAAGGAAGAGATGCGTATTCTAAAGGAGAATACTAGGTTGATGACCGAAGTAGGGAGTGAAGCAACCAATTTAGAGGCAGAAAAGCAGGAATTAGTGCATTTTGAGTGGAAATTGGAGGAGAAGGAGAAGTTTTGTTCCAACGTGAACAAACAGGCAGACAACCTTAAGGTAGTGTCTGGATTGCTAAGAGATGATGGTATCAAGTCGAAGATAGTTTCTAAGTTTGTACCTGTTATAAACAATAAGATCAATAAATATCTGCAAAGCATGGACTTCTACGTCAATTTCACCCTTGACGAGAACTTTAATGAGAATATACTGTCTAGGTACAGGGATTCCTTCTCATATGCATCGTTTTCAGAGGGTGAGAAGCAGAAAATTGACCTAGCATTGCTCTTTACTTGGAGAGAAATCGCCAAGATGAAAAACAGTGTTAGTACAAATTTACTAATCCTTGATGAGGTATTTGATTCCTCCCTAGACCAAGGTAGTACTGATGAACTACTCAAGATACTAAGGGGATTGGGTCTTAATACTAATCTATTTGTCATATCACACAAAGGTGATATACTATTGGATAAATTCGAACGGATTATCTCATTTGATAAGCAGTCTGACTTTTCCACCCTTAAAATCCAAGACGACGCATGACCTATCACATCTATTGGAACGAGAGAGCACTCTTTTTAGACCTAGATGAGGATGATTTCTATTGGATCTGGGATAAAATCAGATGGGTTTACAATGATGAGTTAACCTATGTGGAATTTGACGCAGCAGAGACTGGTACACTAGCAGAAGCATCCTTCTAGGACAATGAACACCCCTAACTGGCAACACAACTCAGGGAAGCCACCCAAACGAAAGCTTAAACCACAGGCATTGCGACAAGCAAAAGCCAGAAGGAGCCACTTAAAGAAGTGTCTACTCAACCCTCCCAAGCGGAGGGTTTCTTATTATAATGTGTATATACAAACGAATACGACCAAATACAATGAACATCGAGATCAAAGGAAACCTTGCAAAACTCCTCGCCACAGAGAACCTTCTTGTAGAGCACAAGAAAGTGGAGACAGCATCCTTTGATGTTCAGAATAGAGTTTTGACACTTCCAATCTGGAAGACAAGCAATGACGTATATAATATGCTCGTGGGTCATGAGGTTGGGCACGCACTATACACACCTAACGAAGACCCTGCAACACTTGGAGTACCAATGTCCTTCATTAACGTGACAGAGGATGCTCGTATCGAGAAGTTAATGAAGCGTAAGTTTCCTGGTCTTCAGAAGGATTTTCATAAAGCATACAGTCAACTAACTGATAATGATTTCTTCGAGATAGATGGCAAAGATCTTACAGAGTTGACACTTGTAGACAGAATCAACCTCCACTATAAGATTGGTTCATATGCAATGGTACCATTTACTGCTGCTGAGACCCCTCTAAAAGACGCTGCAGGGGTCACAGAAACATTCGAAGAAGCATTACAGGTTGCTAAGGATATATTTAAGTTTATGAAAGCAGAATTTGAGAAGAAGCAAAAGGAAGAAGGTGAGTCACAGTCAGACTTCTCACTGGAGATGGAAGCAGGACAAGGTGAAGGTGAGAAAATGGATAATAATGGTCAGGAAATGCCATCTCCAAATGCACAGGGAGAAGAGATAGAAGGAGAGGATGAGGAAGGTAACTCAGATAGCGATGGAGATCAAGAGTTTGGTGGGAATCAAGCAGCAGGTGAACTACCTGACTATGGAAGACAGACTGAGGAGGAGTACATGGAAGTTACTACTCAAAATGCTTTCGATAGTAAGACAAAAGATCTTGCAGACTTAGAAGCACATGTTCCATCATACGTTAACGTACCTAATGTATATGCAGATAAGGTTATCGTGGATAACAAGTCCATCTGGGAAAGAGCAGAAAATCACTGGAGAGAAGAGACTAGAGACTACCCTGAGAGAATGGAATGGGTTGATGAACTTTACAGACAATGGTCAAAGGATACACAGAAAGATGTTAACTATCTTGTAAAGGAGTTTGAGTGTAAGAAAGCAGCAACATCTTATGCTAGATCATCTGAGTCTAAGACTGGTACACTAGACACAACTAAACTTCATCAGTATAAGTTCTCTGAGGACATCTTTAAGAAGATTACATCAATACCTGAGGGTAAGAACCATGGTCTTGTCTTCCTACTAGACTGGTCTGGTTCCATGAGTAGAGAAATCTTTGATACTGTTAAGCAATTGATCAACCTAACTCAGTTCTGTAAGAAAGTTAACATCCCATTTGATGTATATGCATTCTTACATGAGGGTTCATGGGGATACAATTATGGGGATGAAGATGCTCTTGATAAAACTTCTGATCAAAATGTGGATGACCTATGGATCGACCCTAGATTCAGAATGTATAACCTTCTAACAAGTGAAGGTAATTCTAAGGACTTCACTAGACAGACAAGAAATCTATTCAGAGTTGCAAAGTACTTCGATGCACACCACAACTGGAGTTACGATAATGCAAGAGTACCTGCACCCCCACACTTCTTAGGACTAGGTGGTACTCCACTTAATGAAGGTCTATCAACCTGTATAGATCTACTTCCTAAGTGGAAAACAAAGCAAGGTGTAGAGAAGTGCCACCTAGTTGTTCTAACTGATGGTGAAGCACAACAAATTGGTCAGGTTCATGCAAAAACTGAATACATCAATAGAAAGTATGAGTATCATCTAAATTACAGATCTATACTTAGAGATAAGAAGACTGGAAGATACTACAGTGACATTAGAAATGGTGGTCCTTCTATGACTGCTGCTCTAATCAGAGTTATTAGAGACAGATATACATGGTGCAACGTACTTGGTTTCAGACTATGCCCACCAAGAGAGTTTTCATCCTACATGTCACGCATGGGTATCTGGGAGCAAGATGAGTACAAAAAGCAATGGAAGAAAGACAGACTTGCTGTAATAAAAACAGCAGCATACTCTGAACTCTATGTCATTGCCAATGGTAAGAACGAAGAGACCACCATGGAAGTTGCTGCAGATGCCACAAAGCGTCAGTTAACCAGTGCTTTTAAGAAGTCTCTTAAAGGTAAAGGAGCAAACAGAAGACTGCTATCTGCCTTCGCAGGACAGATAGCGTGACACTCAGATTAGTGTCCACTAACCCTTGATATCGTAGCCATATGGCTATATCATTATTATATAAGAAACAAACATCCAATGCCTTTCACATCAACATTCAGCAATGACGATCTGCTAAACTTCCTATCCCCAGATAAGGGTGACTTTACAAGTAAGAGAGTTTCGGAAGCAGCACAACACTTCGGAGTAAAGACTCCTAGCATATATGCAAGACTTACTAGATCATGTTCCAACCTAGTTCAGAAAACAAGTAAAGGTAACTGGACATTCACAGTAAGAGAAGCATTAGAAAAGACTTATAAAGAATCTACACAACCAAAGACTGCACTTGTTGATTCATTTGATCCTGCATACCTAGCAGGTAAGGATTTAGTACCTGATAAGGATCCAAACTATGTTCCATTCGGTACATTTAATGACCTTAAGAAGGTTGTAAAATCAAAGATCTTCTATCCTATATTCATCACTGGTTTATCAGGTAATGGTAAGACCTTCGGTGTAGAGCAAGCATGTGCTCAGTTAGGTAGAGACCTTATTCGTGTAAACATTACAGTAGAAACAGATGAAGATGATCTTATTGGCGGTTTTCGTCTCGTGGACGGTAGCACTGTCTGGCACAACGGTCCTGTCATCGAAGCACTCCAACGTGGAGCAGTTCTCTTACTCGATGAACTTGACCTCGCCTCTAACAAGATCCTATGCTTACAATCTATTCTCGAAGGGAAGGGTGTATTCCTCAAAAAGATTGGTAAGTATGTAAAACCTGCAGCAGGGTTCACAGTTATCGCAACTGCTAACACTAAGGGTAAAGGATCCGATGACGGTAGGTTCGTTGGTACTAATGTACTGAACGAAGCATTCTTAGAAAGATTCCCCTTGACATTTGAGCAAGAGTATCCTAATGTAAGTTATGAGAAGAAGATCCTCAACAACTATTGTTCAGAATTAAACTGCTGTGACGATGAGTACACTGAGAATCTTACTACATGGGCAGAGATCATCCGTAAGACCTTCGCTGAAGGAGGAGTGGATGAAGTTATCTCAACTCGTAGACTGGTTCATGTAATTCGTGCATTTGCTATCTTTAAGGATCGCATCAAGGCACTTAAAGTATGTCTCAACCGCTTTGACGATGAGACTAAAGAGTCATTCTTAGAACTCTATAGCAAGATTGATGCTAAAGTAGACCTATCAGACACACCTTATGCTGCACAAGATCAGGATACTCCATCCGAAACAAATCAATCATATTAAATCCTTTGCAGGTGACTTTGAGGTGGTCAAGAACCACCTCAAATCTTGCTTAGAGATCAGGGGTTTCAGTCATAGGGACGGTGTGCTTGATTCTTATGTTGATGAAAGTGATCATGACATTATCACTTGCAGCAATTACAGATCAGGTTATACTTATAAAGAATATCTCGAAGGAGATAGTTATGACTGGCACTCAGACGAGATCACTAACCTCGATGATAAGAGACTCGATGTCTCTACTACTCTATTTCTTAATGATGATTATGAGGGTGGTGAATTGGAGTTAAAACTAGGTGATTACTCAGTGTATACTAGGTTACCTATGGGGTGGGCAGTATCCTACCCAACTGGTATAGTACACAGAGTACACCCAGTCACTAAGGGATCAAGACAAGTAGTCCATTGGTGGAACCAGTCCAACGTTCAGAACCCATTCATAAGAGATGCTCTCTCGCATGTGGTTACTGACGATGTTTACCTCACTCAACTAGAAAGATTTTCACAATGAAGTATAGAGAAGACGAAACGATCAAGGTGGTACAAGATTACATTTCTTCTACCTACCGATCTCATTACTCTAACGAGGAAAAAGATGTGCAGACTTTAGACCTCCTTGAGGCAATAGGATCAGCAGAGCACTTCTGTCAATCCAATATCATTAAGTATGCATCTCGTTACAAGAAAAAGAATCAGCATAAGCAGGACGTGCTAAAAATCATCCACTATGCTATACTATTATATTACTTCTCAGGAACAACTTATCCTGACGACAAGCAAATCAACGACATCCCCTCTCAGGAGTTAAACTATTGATGAAATTTACAGATTATGAGATGGAAGTATTGACTTCTTTTAGAGAGATCAATCCATCTATTGTGTTTAAACCAGGCAACAAGGTCTCCACGATCTCAAACAACAAGAACATACTTGCTGTTGCAGATTTTCCTGCGTTTACTTTTAAGAAACAGGCACCGATCTATGATCTGGGTAACCTGATTAACAGTATTAAGACGTTGGACAATGGGGATGTTGAGTTCCAAGAGCAACGTGTAGACATCACATCTAAGCGTAGTCTTATTAAGTATTACTATGCTGAAGAGCGTATGGTTACACAACCTCCTGAGACTATACAGGACATGGGTGATCCAGTTGTGTCAACTACGTTAGATGTATCTGACCTTAATCAGATTCAGAGGATTGCATCTACCTATCAGTTGCCAGACATATGCTTTACAGGTGATAAGGGTAAACTATCTGCTATCGTAACTGATAAGCGTAATAGTGCGTCAAACTCACTGGAGATAGAGTTAGGTTCTGTCGAAAAGGATTTTTGTTTCTGCCTTAAGATTGAGAACCTAACTGTTATCAGACCTAATAAACTATGTACAGCATATAAGTTAGACATATTTCAGTGTAAGGTTGCTAAGTTCACAGGTATAATCAGCAAAAGTGCAGAGGATAATGTCTCATCATTAGAGTACCTCATTGCATTGGAGCCAGATAGTGAGTATTGATGTTACATTAGTTGGAGATTGTCGAGATACACTCAAGACAATCGATGAGAAAGTAAGGATGTGTGTAACCTCACCTCCTTACTATGGACTGAGAAATTATGGGGATGAAGAGAATCAGATAGGTCAAGAACAATCACCAGAAGAATATATACAACAGTTGGTAGAAGTATTCAGATCAGTTAGAGATGTTCTAACTGACGATGGTACACTATGGGTTAACATAGGTGATAGTTATTACAACTATAGACCTGGTAAGGGTCAAGCATTAGCAAGACAAACACTTGCTACTAGCGATCAAGACCACCCAACCAATTGCCCTAGAAGAGGTAACAAGATAGATGGACTCAAAGAAAAAGATCTCATCGGTATTCCTTGGATGCTTGCGTTTGCTCTCCGTGCTGATGGGTGGTATCTACGTCAAGACATTATATGGCACAAACCAAACCCGATGCCAGAATCGGTAAGGGATCGTTGCACAAAATCACATGAGTATATCTTCTTACTCAGTAAGAATAAGAAATATTTCTATGATAATGAAGCAATAAAAGAACCTGCTAAGGATTGGGGAACTAGGAATAGAAAGAGTGGTAAGTATCATAATCCTGGTACTGGACTCAACCCTCACACTGGATTGACTAAGAGTTATCCTAAGAAGAATAAGCGTAGTGTATGGTCTGTTACTAATAAACCTAGTAAGATGAAGACTCACTTCGCTGTGTACCCACCAGACCTTATAGAACCATGCATACTAGCAGGTAGTAAGGAAGGTGATATCATATTGGATCCTTTCATGGGATCAGGTACCACTGGAAGGGTTGCAAATTCACTCAATAGGCATTATATTGGGTGTGAACTACATGAGGAGTATGTCAAATGAACGATTTCTTATGGGTGGAAAAGTATAGACCTGAGACGGTGGATGATTGTATCCTACCTGCAGAATCCAAGAAAATGTTTAAAGGTTTCTTGGAACAGGGTCAGATACCTAACTTGTTACTCTCTGGTCCAGCAGGTATTGGTAAGACAACCATTGCAAAAGCATTGTGTAAGGAGTTAGGAGCAGACTATTATGTCATTAATGGATCGGATGAAGGTAGATTCTTGGACACTGTACGCAATAAGGCAAAGACCTTTGCTTCTACTGTTTCTCTTACATCTTCAGCAGGTACTAAGATTATCATTGTTGATGAAGCAGATAATACAACCCCCGATGTACAACTCTTACTCCGTGCGTCGATTGAGGAATTCCAGAAGAACTGTAGGTTCATCTTCACATGTAACTATAAGAATAAAATCATAGAACCACTGCACTCTAGGTGCTCTGTGGTTGATTTTCATATCAAAGGTAGAGAGAAGGCAGAGTTAGCGTCAGCATTTCTTAAGAGGATTAATACTATACTGGAGACAGAGAGTGTTGAGTTCGAACTTAAGGTAGTTGCTGAGGTTATACAAAAGCACTTCCCTGACTTTAGACGTACTCTTAATGAGTTACAGAGGTATGCATCAAAGGGTAGGATAGACACAGGTATATTGGCACAGGTATCTGACGTTAAGATCAGTGATCTTATAGGGTATCTTAGGAATCGTGAGTTTACAAACATGAAAAAGTGGGTCACATCTAATATAGATAATGAACCACAGGTGATCATGCGTAAGATCTATGATAACCTTTATACATATCTACTTCCCAAGTCTATACCAGAAGCAGTGCTAGTCATTGGTGAGTACCAGTACAAAGCAACATTTGTCATGGATCAAGAGATCAACCTAGTGGCATTTCTTACAGAGTTAATGATGCGTTGCGAGTTTAAATGAAGACACACCATGATATATTTCCTACTAGAGTCTGGGAGTATCGCACAGATGATGAAGAAGCGATAGACCAAGCACTTGATTATATCAAGACTCTGGATTTGCAAATGTTTAATTACCCTGCAGGTGTTCGTACCAGTAAGGGTGACATACATAAGGATCCAGAGATGCAACCTTTAATGGATTTTTTTAATGATGCTATAGATGATGTCAGATGTGAACAATTCCTCCAAGTCGATGAACTCCGAATCTCCCTCGCATGGGGAAACTTCGCACCCAGTGGATCTGGTGCTGGTCATCCTTTGCATAGGCACCAGTATAGCTATCTCTCTGGGGTATTCTATTTCACGGAAGGTGCGAACACTGTTTTCCAAGACCCCGTTGACATCCGAAACCTCGACACACTCGAAATAATTCGTGATAATTTTGATGGTCCTACTGAACGGTTCGAGGCAGAACGTGGTAAACTATTATTATTTCCTGGTTGGTTGAGACATTTCAGCGAACCACATGCAGGTGATTTTGATCGTTACACCATGTCATTTAATACTTTGCCCCATGGTAGAGTGAACGCAGGGCCAATGGGTATACCCATGGCACAAATGCATGTATTATGAAACTACTGAAGACACCTTTACGCTATCCTGGTGGTAAATCAAGGGCAGCAGCACAGTTATATAAATGGTTTCCTGCTCAGATTGAGGAGTATAGGGAACCTTTTATAGGTGGTGCTTCTATGGCACTATATTTTAGTCAGTTACACCCTGATGTTCCAGTATGGGTGAACGATAAGTATGACTACCTTTATAATTTCTGGAAAGTATTACAGTCAGACGGAAAAGAATTATCAAATGCTTGCATCGCTATCAAAAAGGATCATCCAGATCCAGTCTCAGCAAAGTCTTTATTTAATGAAGCAAAAGACTCCATTCAGCACAAGGATTCTTTTGACCAAGCTGTTTTATTTTGGGTTCTTAATAAGTGTAGTTATAGTGGATTGACTGAGAACTCTGCTTTCTCTGAAGCAGCATCCAGACAGAACTTCTCACTACGAGGTGCAGGTAAACTAGCAAACTACCCTGCTATTATTAAGGACTGGACTATAACCAACTTAGATTACAAGGAGTTGATGGCAGATGAACTTGATAACGATCAGCACCCTAATCCTTTTATCTTCTTAGACCCACCATATAAGATCAAGTCGTATCTATATGGTACTAAAGCAGATCTACATAAGAACTTCGATCATAAGAGATTCTATGATGACTGTAGTGTCTGTGCATATAGATGGATGGTCACATATAACGTTGACGAGGAGATAGAAAAGACTTATAGTAATTACAATCAGAAGTATTTCACGTTGACATATGGTATGCAGCATCGTGCTAACAACAAGAAGCAAGAACTGCTGATATCCAACTACGATATACAACCACCCAATCCACTAGAGGCATTACTTTATGGCAGAGTTTGAGTTTCCCTTAAAAGATTATCTAAATGGTGTCAACCTTAAGATGGGTAAACTTGAGGACAATGAACGTGCCATGAAGAAGTATCCAAAATATGTTGTTAACAAGATGTTATCTGGACATGTAGATTGCATCATGCATGTCAATGAAATGAACCGATATTACAGTCTTGACAACGCTCTCCAATATCATTATTTTCTATATAGTATTAGGAAATCGAAGAGATTTTCTCCTTGGCACAAACAATCGACTGATAATGATTTGGAACTGGTGAAACAGTTTTATGGTTATAGCAATGAGAAGGCACGAACTGCTCTTTCTATTCTGACGAAAGAAGAATTAAAGGTCATCAAAGCGAAACTTGATACTGGAGGAATAAAATGAGTGACGAGATCAACTGGTCTCAAGATATGATGCTTGAGGTTTCATTAAAAGAACCTGATGACTTTCTCAAAATACGAGAGACACTTACTAGAATAGGTGTAGCATCTCGAAAAGAAAAGAAACTGTATCAGTCTTGCCATATACTACACAAGAAGGGCAAGTATTACATAGTTCATTTTAAGGAACTGTTTGCATTAGATGGGAAGCCAGCAAACATAACTAAGAACGACGTAGAACGTAGGAACAGAATTACAAAACTATTATTTGACTGGGGTCTGGTAGAACTATCCGAACAACCTACCGAGATAGCACCTCTGAATCAGATAAAGGTATTAAGTTATAAGGATAAGTCAGATTGGACACTAGAATCGAAGTATAATATAGGTAAGAAGAAAGTCACTACTGAATAATGAAATTTCTTGGATTGAGAATCGATGACCACGATTCCAATGTCACTTACACCGACGGTAAGAAGGTTAAGTATTGTGCAACGGAAAGGTTATACGGTATAAAACATCATGGTTGGGATAACATATGGCAATGGGAAGATGTCCTAAACAAATGGGATATCAAGGTAGAAGATCTTGATGCCATTGCTATCATTACAGACGATATAAACTTCGAAGAAGGTGAATCGTATAGAGAATTAGATATGGGGTTTCCCTGCAGAACATTTGCAGTAGACCACCACTATGCACATCACTTAAGCATCTGGCCAGTTGGGGAAGTACCTCACACTGGCTATGTTTATGATGGGTATGGTAACGATAATCATTCATTCTCTCTGATACAGGGTGAAAAGGTATCAATAACACATGATGCAGAGGAGTATGGATCCATCGGTACAGAGATGGCAAATGTTGGTATACAGGTAGGACTTAAAGCAGATCCACAGGGGTTAGATTTAGCAGGTAAAGTCATGGGACTTGCTGCTTATGGTCTTATAGATAAAGAATATTATGAAAAGATATCTCAGCATGGGTTTGTAGATATAAAACGTATATGGAACTACAAATCATGGACTAGGAAGTGGGATAATGATTTCGATATTAATTGGTTGAGGACAGTACATGAATACACTGGAGACCAGCTTGCTCTTTTTCTCTCTCATCCCGTTGGTGGTGATGACATCATTGGGTATAGTGGTGGTGTTGCACAGAATTGCAACTTTAACGGTAAGATCCGTAAAACAGGTCAAGGAGTCTTAATACCTCCTCATGCAAATGACTGTGGTCTATCCTTAGGAGCAGTAGAATTTTTAAGAAGAAGGTTCCATGAAGAACCATTTAGTAATGAAGGGTTCCCATTCTGGCAGGATGATGAAGCACCAGAAGAAGAACCAGATGATAGTACTATAGAGAAGGCAGCTATCTCATTAAGGGATGGTCGTATACTAGCTTGGTATCAGGGACATGGAGAGATTGGTCCTCGTGCTCTTGGGCATAGAAGTATTTTGATGTCAGCGAGGAACCGCAGGGCCAAGTTACATTTAAACAGAGATGTCAAGCATAGAGAGCATTTCAGACCATTTGGTGCTGCTGTACTGAAGGAAGATACCTCTAAGTATTTTGATTATGATGGTGACTCCCCGTACATGAACACATCAGTACCCGTATTAGATGAAGGTCTCTCATCAGTCACACATGTAGATGGATCTTGTAGGATTCAGACAGTTGATGGTGATGATAGTTTTGCTAGACTCTTAAGGAAATATAAAGAGATGACAGGTGATTCTGTTATACTTAATACTTCCTTAAACATCTCTGGATCCCCTATTGCATCTAGGATCTGGGAGGCAAAGGAGATGTTCTCTAAGAAGGGAATTAATACCATGGTAATAGGTAATAATTTATTTGATAAATAGGGCTGAAGCAATCCTCTATATAGATGACAGAAGAAATAAAAGAAGATGTCAAAGAACCTAAGAAGAAAGGTTTCTTTGGTAAAGCTAAAGCCGCTATTCTTCCTGACCCCGAAGAGCAAGCAGCAATCATCTCTACAATGGTCAGAATCACAGTCCTGGCCTGGTCTGGTGGGATATTAACTTTAAACTATGTTGCCATACCTGGTATCCCTCAACAGAAAATAGATCCAACATTTATAGCTTCGGTTTTTACTGGAGTTTTAGCTAGCTTCGGAATTCAGACTGCATCTAAGAAGGGTGATGGTACTATGAAGATGAATGGTAATGGTAACGGTAATGGAGTTGGTAAGAACGGTGGTCCTACACAGACTATTGTTATAGAACAGGCACCATTAAAAATTATTGCTGAGTCACCTAAGGACGCAGATAAGAAATACACATTATAAACTTGAGGTTATTATGGAAAAGATTAATTGGACAAAATGGATTGCTGTGGGAGCAGGTGCTGTTCTAGGTGTCTCACATATAGGTATGATAGGTCTGCTTGCTACTCGACAAGAGAGCAAGTTTCCTACTCTTCCTACAGGAGACTATACTTCTTATCAGATACAGTCAGGTGCTGAAGGATATACGATCAATTATAGAGCGAATGATCCTTTACGTTTGACAACCATTAAAGACATCAAGAAGAAGGGTGGTTTCTTAGGACTAGCAAACAATACCACAAAAGTCCGAGAAGAATATGTAATGGATGGGGCTAAGCATCAAGGCGGTCCTGTATCTAACCACAGATCTTGGCAAGATCCTTCTACTATGAGGGAGGCATCATCGGGGGGAAACCTCAGTGACAAAACTGTGGAATGTATCGAAGCAATCGGTGGAGGGAAGAACACAGGTAGGCTCGTTGGTACATCAGTTGGTACTGCTGCTGCTCCTGCTCTGTCTGGTATCCCCTTTGTTGGTTGGGTTGCTGCTGGTTGGGTGGCAATGTTTGGTGGCAATCAGGGTGCTGACATAGGTGGTAACATGGCAGAGGAAATGAGTCGGGATTGTTAATACATACTATTGTATGCTACAATACCCTCAGTGGATTATAATGATGTTATACCATATCATGAACTCCTACTAATAAACGAAGAACTGGAACGTATGAATCACATATACCAGGAAGAAATCGAAATACAAGTCAAGACTATTGACGAATTAAAACAGGAAGTAAAATTCCTTAGGAAGCAACTGGAGTATAAGACTCTTGGACCTCCTATTCACTCACAAGATTACAAAGAGGATTGATCATGGACAAAATTTTTAAAGCGATGACTGTAGTATCTTTTGCTACTAGCTCACTCGTTGTTGGAGTCGCAGGCTATACTTACTTTAATCGTACTGCGATTATAGACTCAGTTAAAGACAGAGCTGCTGAAGAACTTAGTAACATATTACCAGGTTTAGTTAAGGGTTCATTACCTGCAGTACCATCAGTACCTGCACAAACAGGACCAGCGAACTTCCCTACACCTCCAGCACAGTAAATGACTGACCCTATCAAGGATATATTTGTTAGGGTACAGAGTATTAAACCAGTTCCTGCAGCAAACATACCCGAAGTTGATATTGATATCCCTAAAGTTATGATTAGGGGTACCACTTCTGGTGGACAGGTACTAATATATGAGGCTAGACCACCTCTAGTGGGCAATGTAACAGTCCCAGTCACACAAAACTTAGGCAAACCAATTGTGGACATGCCTGGTTGTGTGGAGGCACACAAGGACAATACAGGTAAGAATGAGAACCTAGTGGATGATGATCCAAAGGGTGTACAGATTTTTTGTGACGCAGGTACGCCAGCGTTTACTCCTATAGATTACAATAAAGGTGATCTAAAGATGGAGGTGGAACCATATGAACCTGACTTTAAGATAGGACCACCTCCACCAGTACCAGAAACACCTGGTATACCAGAGACACCTTGTGTCAGACCTAAGATCAGGGATCCTATTACTCAGCAATGTGTAGATCCACCCGAACCTAACCCTGAACCTGTAATAGAGCAACCGCCACCACCTATTGTTATTAGTGATTATGTTCCTGAGCTTTCTGTGGTCACAACCACAGCAGCAATTGCAACCACAGCAGCAGCGTCAGCATTGTTAGCAAAACCACTTGCTGATTTTCTAATGAAGGTCTTTAAACCTGCTGCTAAGAAGGCAGTTGCTAAGGTTCAGGCTCTGCTAGGTAAGACTCCTGTCAAACCCAGTAGGAGTGAGATTATTGCTGATGAGTACAGGAAAAAGAAGGGTCTGTTACCCCTAAAAAAGAAGGGTAAAAAGAAGTAACTAGGCATAAATATTTGTTAACTCCAGGACATTTCTCTTATAAATAGTGGTAGTCACCGAAAGGTACACGACGGAGCAACAAGATGCACTGAAACCTCATATATCATGCGGTTTAAAATAGTAGAGGAGGCACATGCATAACAAACTCTCACATAATCAATTAGCAAGTTGGAATCATGTTGAGAAAACACCCCTGTATACACTTACAGACGACCTTATAGACGACTACTTCGAATGCCTAATCGATTGTGAGACAGACAACCACAGTTGTAAGACCATATGTACAGACCTCTTAAGGTAAAGTAAAATTTAAAAAGAAAGAGACCCCCTAGGGGGTCTTTTTTATTTCTTCTTTAGTTCGAAGTTCTCCCTTGGTCCAAAGTTCTCCCGTTTGATTAGGGTAGCGTTCCCGTCAGCATCATATTCGAATGTAGATACTTCACTACCATTGGTCTTGATCTCAAACTTGGTTTCTAGGAGAGACTTATTACCATTTGCATCTATCTTATAGGTATTCTCTTGCTTAGGTTCCCAGTTCAGGAAGGTCTGGTCGATACCGTGAGTGTGTTGCTTAACTATATTCTCATTACCTTTTATAGTATGACTAGCTACGTCTACATCAGCACAAACTTTGGCGTATTGAGACCCAGCCTTAAATGAGATGCCAGCCTGTATCAATTGACCACAATTCTTTAGCCTTGCAATCTCAAAGTCTAGACGCTTGTTAGCCAGGATCTGCTGTTGTAAGGCTATCTGTGTATTAAATGCGTTCTTACAACCTTTCTGTAGTTGTCTGTCTAGTGGTATTGATATGGTAGCACTAAGACCTAACGATACGTTTGTATTATTCTTCTGTCCTGTCCTTGTTGGAACGTAATAAAGGACTTCACCTGGATTATCTGGTACACCATCATCGTTAGCATCTACGTTGTTGTAGACTGGATCTTGATAGATGTCCTCATATGGATGCTGTTGAGATAACGCTCCTGTAACGAAGGGGGTCACGTTAAGGGTCGGTCCTTGACATGATATACCACCACCATACTGGTTGTTAATATATGGACCTTGTAAAACTTGTATTGCCTGGTTGGTAACTGAGCCAGAAGAGTTGGCGATAGGACTAGCGGTAGCTGATACACCACCAACGTCAGTAGCATATGCAGGAGAACATGTTAGTAATGCTACTACTGGGAGAAGATACTTGTTGTATCTGTTACGCTTGTTATGGTGGTTTCTCTTTGGATCACGGTCTGATTCGAGATACCTGGTCCTTGATATGTATTTGTGAGTTGGAAGGCTGCTCCTGGTGTTGTTATGGTGTAGTCTCCCATCGTCGAGAGATCCAGACCATGAGTGGTTTGGGGTGTGGTTCCTGAACTTCCGAGAAGGTCTATGCTTCCCGATGAAGTCACTCCATCTGGTAAGATGCTGTCGCCATTGTGGGAAACCCCTGTCCCTGTCACTGAATATTGCCATCCTGTATTATAATCAATTGAGTTTATGGTCTCAGTTACGGTAGATGTAGTCTCCGTATGGCTCGTCATCGAGCCCTGAGTAAAATTGGGGACCACTGGAACTGCCATCACTGGAGTTCCTAGTGACACGATAGTAAGACTAGCTATAACTACCCGTTTCATTATTATATATCACCCTAATTTATGGTAAGTTCAGATACGAATTGACCTGTAGCTGTTGTGCCCGCCCCTCCAGCTGTTATTGTCATTGCACCTGCTGAGGTTATAGTTCCTGCAAGGGTTCCTGCGACACCGCCACTTTGAGTAGTCGTATTACCGAAAGCTGGCATGTCTACAACGACACCACTGGATACGTCAACACCTGTACCAATTGGATTTACAGCGTCTCCTGAAATGAAAGTTTCGCTGAAGCTGAAAGCTGAGCCTGCAGTATTAATATCGTATGTACCTGCGTCAAGTGTTGCTGCAGCAGTACCAATTGGATTTACAGCGTCTCCTGAAATGAAAGTTTCGCTGAAGCTGAAAGCTGAGCCTGCAGTATTAATATCGTATGTACCTGCGTCAAGTGTTGCTGCAGCAGTACCACTTGGTGCTAATATTTTTCCAAAATGATCATCACTAGATGCGACTTTGATGTTGTTACCACTTACACTGTAAGTACTTCCGATTCTGGTAGCTTGAGTTGCTGCACCATCAACACTTAACTGAGTTGACGTAGTTAAACGATGGACCAAGTCCGCCTTTGCAGCACCAGTACCTGTGAACAGCATCCCCATACCCAGAAGTAAAATTAATTTCTTCATGTTCTCCGATTGTTGTAGGATCCTAAGCCTATTTATCAAAAAAAGATGCTTAAGAGAGTATTAATACGGATAACACTACTGGTAGTATTGTAGAAGCGTGCTATAAATACATATGGATGCCGAAAGGATCCACAATCAAACAACTCGCTTACAAAGGAGACTATTATGACAAATTTAGCAAGATATCGTGCAGCCGATCTACCTGCCTTGATGGATAAGATCAATAAGTATGGTATAGGACTAGATACTTACTTCGATCAGTTCTTCAGCTACAATGAGAACAGTAACTATCCACCCTATAACCTAATCCATCTGAACAATCACGAAAGTAGATTAGAGGTTGCACTAGCAGGATTTAAAAAGGAAGAAGTTAAAGTCTACACAGAGTATGGTAAACTCTATGTGACAGCAGAACTACCAGAAGAGAAGAAAGAAGAAGGTGAATTCATGCATCGTGGTCTTGCTAAGAGACCTTTCACTAGAATGTGGCAGATGTCTGAAGACGTAGAGATCAAACACGTTGACTTTGAGGATGGTCTTCTTAACGTATTGTTAGGGAAGATCGTTCCTGATCATCATGCTCGTAAAGATTATCTCTAAATAGAGGCAGTTGTAATTCTTCCCTATGGGTAAGGTAATGGGTCACCCTCTATGGATGCTACCAGTCATGATTCTTGGTTTAGTAGCAATGATAGAGGGTCTCCATACAAGTGCACACTTGCACATGAAAATAGATGCTGATGCGTATTGTAGGAACAACGCTGAATGGGTAGAATCACATACGAATGATGATGATTATTGACACCTACACAATATCATGGTAGTATAAACCCTAGTAACTTAAAGAGGTGATAACGAATGAAGGCATCAGATATCGATCTTCAGATCGATCCAACTCCACCGACTGTAAATAACGTTGATACGATCACTGGTATACCTACAGGAGATATTAAAATAGAATACCCAGACAACACTGGTACTTTTAATATAGATCTCCCACCAGCATCACATGCTCCTCATCCAGAGGTGATTGCAGCAATCGAGGCAGTCAATACTAAACTGGATCATGCTTTAGAGCATCTTCATAAACTGGATAAGAAACTATCTGGACTGAACCTCAAAGTAGTGACAGGATAAAGTGCATATATAATGTACAACCGAAGAGACCCCAGAGGTCTCTTTTTGTTTGGAATAAAATCATGAATGTTTATGTAAATCTCTGTCCTCATTATAATGAGAAGTCAGAAACCCTAACTGTTGATGTCCCACCCGAATATATGGATGAGTTCACACAGATGGTACACATCCTTGCAGATGAAAAGAATATATCTGCACGCAGATCCTTTACTGACTTGGTAAAGACATCGTTTAACACCCTAATGGAGAAAGATTATGAGCGTAAGAGTCGTAAGAATGCAAAACGGAGAGGACGTAATAGCTGACGTTAAGGAGATGCGTAACCAAGATGGTACACCTCTTGCTTACAAATTGGATTTTGCTTATGCATTGTCCTTGCAACCTAACAAGACTATGCTCCTAGAAGAAGGTGAGTCTATGTCCATGGATAACTTGGACGTTGAGTTCCAAACCTATGTGCCACTTTCTAAACATTCATACATCATGCTCCCGATCCCCTCGGTTGCATTAATATATGAACCACATGACAATCTCCTGTCCAAGTACAATGAACTACTAGAAGAAAATGCTAAAGATACTGATACTACAATCAAACCCCCTGATACACCTGATCGGAATGATGACTGAGTTGGATGAAGAACCATCCATTCTAATAGAAGGGTGCTACAGCATCACACCAGACGGAGAACTGTCACAGTATCCTATGCACACAGATCAACGTGACCTCTTCTTGACAAGTGAGAATGTTTTTACTATAATTGATCCATCTCCCGAAATAGCGGAGAAGTACAGAGCGATTACTTAATGGGTTTTTATACAGACTGCTTACTTCTTGGTGATGATATCCTTTACCGAGGGTATGAGGATGGTGATGCCATTACATATCGTGAGAAGTGTAGACCCACCTTGTATTTTGTACCTCAGGATCAGTCCAAGAAGTCAAAATATAAAACACTAGACAATAGGTATGCTCATCCTAAGAGGTTCGATGGAGCTAGGGATGCTCGTTCTTTCATAGAGAAGTACGAGAACGTGGAAGGTCTAGAGGTGCATGGTTATGACAGGTTTGTATATCAATTCATCGCTGAGAAGTTCCCTGATGAGGTGGACTTTGATATGAATCTCATGAAGATCTTTACGATTGATATTGAGGTTGGATGTGACAATGGATTCCCTTCTGTAGAGGAGTGTCGTGAGGAGGTGCTATGCATCACCATGAAAAATCTCATCACCAAGAGGATTACTACTTGGGGTACTCGTGAGTTCCAAGGGGAATATGAGTACAGGTTATTTCAGACGGAATCAGAGTTGCTTGAGGACTTCCTTCATTGGTGGGTCTCTGAAGCTCCTGATGTCATTACTGGATGGAACTGCAACTTATATGACATACCTTATATTTGTCGCAGGGTCGAGCGTGTGTTAGGTGAAAAGTGGAAGAAGTCCCTATCCCCATGGAATAGGGTATTGGATCGTGAGGTAGTTATCAAGGGTCGTAAGCAACTTGCATATGATATTGCAGGTGTTACGATCCTTGACTATCTTGATTTGTATCAGAAGTTTACCTATAGTGCTCAGTCATCCTATCGTTTAGATCACATTGCTAATGTGGAACTGGGTCAACAGAAGTTAGACCACAGTGAGTACGAAAACTTTAAGGCATTCTATACTAATGACTGGCAGAAGTTTGTAGAATATAATATACATGACGTGGAACTTGTTGACCGTTTGGAAGGCAAGATGAAACTGATTGAGTTAGCAATCTCCTTAGCGTATGATGCTAAGGTTAACTTGCGTGACGTGTATTCACAGGTTCGTATGTGGGATACATTAATATACAATGATCTTAAGAAAAGGAACATAGTTGTTCCACCAAAACAAGGGAGTAAAAAGAATGAACAATACGCAGGTGCTTATGTCAAGGAACCGAAACCAGGTATGTACGATTGGGTCGTCAGTTTTGACCTTAATAGTCTGTACCCTCATCTCATCATGCAGTACAACATCTCCCCCGAAACCCTTGTTGAGAGAAGACACCCAACCGCTTCCGTCGAAGGACTGCTCAATAGAGAAGTACGAATCGATGGAGATTTTGCAGTGTGTGCCAATGGAGCACAGTACAGACGGGACATCCACGGCTTCCTCCCAGATATAATGCAAAGGATCTACGATGAACGTACGATCTATAAGAAGAAGATGATACAAGCGAAGAAGGATTATGAGAGTGACCCTTCTCCACAACTTAAGAAAGATATTTCTAAGTTTAATAACATTCAGATGGCGAGGAAGATCCAACTGAACTCTGCCTATGGTGCTATTGGTAACCAATACTTTAGGTATTATAATCTTGCTAATGCTGAGGCAATTACATTGTCTGGACAGGTCTCTATCAGATGGATAGAGAACAAGATGAACTCTTATCTCAATAAATTATTAAAGACTGATGATTATGATTACGTTATTGCTTCTGACACCGATAGCATTTACTTGCACCTTGGTCCTCTTGTGGAGAAGGTATTCCAGAACAGAGAGAAGAGCGATCAAGGCACACTTAGGTTCCTTGAGAAGGTGTGTGATGTGGAATTTGAGAAGTATATTTCGAATTCTTACGAGGAGTTGGCCACCTATGTAAACGCATACTCTCAGAAGATGGTCATGAAGAGGGAGAACATTGCCAACAAAGGTATATGGACTGCCAAGAAGAGATACATCCTTAATGTATGGAACAGTGAGGGTGTACAGTATGCTGAACCTAAACTCAAGATGATGGGTATAGAAGCAGTCAAGTCTTCTACTCCTATGCCATGCAGGAGTGCTATTAAGAAGGCACTTGAGTTGGTTATGACCAGTAGTGAGGCAGATGTACAGAAATATATCTCAGGATTTAGAAAGGAGTTTGAGTCAATGCCTTTAGAGGACATCTCATTCCCTCGTAGTTGTAATAACCTACAGAAATTCACGTCAACTAAGGACATATATGGTAAGGGGTGTCCGATACACGTCCGTGGATCTCTTCTCTACAACCACTATATTAAGAAGCACAAGATCGCTCACAAGTTTCCTCTTATACAGGAGGGTGAGAAGATTAAATACCTTTACCTTCGGAAACCTAATCGCATAGGGGAGAATGTTATCTCATTTTTCCAGACTCTTCCAACCGAGTTCGAACTTGACGGATCAGTGGATTATGAGGTACAATTTGACAAGAGTTTCTTGTCTCCCATTAAAGGTATCCTCGATGCGATTGGGTGGACACCAGAAAAACAAGTTACATTGGAGCACATTTTCGGATGACAAGTTCATTTTTACAGGACATAAGCAAGGAGATAGGTAATGAGTACGCTGCTATCGTTAGCGATGGTGTCGCTGCTGGTGACACAAGTAATTTTATCGATACAGGTAGCTACCTCTTTAACGCACTTGTCTCAGGAAGCATCAAAGGAGGTGTTCCAGGGAACAAGATCACAGCTATTGCAGGTGAGTCAAGCACTGGCAAAACTTATTTCTGCCTCGGCATTGTACAGTCTTTCCTCAATGACAATCCTGATGGTGGGGTTATTTATTTTGAGTCTGAAAGTGCGATAAGCAAAGACATGATTGAGAATCGTAACATCGATTCTAATCGTATGATGATTGTACCTGTTGTTACAGTACAGGAGTTTCGTCAGCAATCAATTAAAATTATTGATAAGTATCTAGCACAAGATGAGAAGGATCGTAAACCATTAATGTTTGTGTTAGATTCTTTAGGTATGTTATCTACCAGTAAGGAAGTAGAAGATACTGAAGCAGGTAAAGATACTAGAGATATGACTAGAGCACAGGTTGTGAAGTCTATCTTCAGAGTTCTTACACTTAAGTTGGGTAAAGCAAATGTACCAATGCTAGTGACCAACCATACCTATGATGTAGTGGGTGCTTATGTACCTATGAAAGAGATGGGTGGTGGTAGTGGTCTTAAGTATGCAGCATCTACTATCATATACCTCAGCAAATCCAAAGAGAAAGATGGTAAGGATGTG